>OFLZ01000443.1_pt1 | contig 34125 bp, 26 predicted proteins | sample 1541321 | NCBI WGS metagenome assembly OFLZ01 (sample SAMN04209223, study PRJEB22552) | human gut metagenome | biome: gut; material: feces | host: Homo sapiens | place: USA: Oklahoma | reverse complement strand
ATTATCTCATAAGGGCAAAAATAAGGGAAACTACATATCATTTCACTAATGGACATGCGGGAAAGCCTATAAAATAGGGAAAGTTAGAGAGATAATTATATAAATTCCAGTTTGTGTAACTGGAAGACCAACGACAATTAAATCGTTATAGCTTTATTGAGCAGGAGATCCGAAAAGGTCTCCTGCTTTTTTGCACCCTAAATTAAATGTATCACAGCTAAAACTATCGAAAACAAAATAGGCAGATACCATAAAAGAAGGTTTTCTTTGGATAGTGCTTGTCTTTTTTGAATTCATCACTTGACATTGTGGCAAAGACCTTGCCACCGTGGATGAACTGGCCGTGCTGGACGGCGGAAAGTGCATCCTGCAGCTGCGCGGTGTACGCCCGTTCCTGTCGGATAAGTACGACATCACCAAGCACCCGAACTACAAATACCTGTCAGATGCGGACAAGCGGAATGAGTTCGATATCGAACGCTTTTTGTCCCGCAGGTTGAAGCCAAAACCGGATGAGGTCTATGACGTTTACGACATCGACGCATCCGTGATGGACGCCGGTGAAACTGCCGGCGGATAAAGGAGGATATCAGATGAACGAAAAAAGACGCCGACTCCCGCTGCAAAGTCGGAACAGACGCAATCATCAAAATCAATTCAAAAATGAAAGGAGACGCCGGAATCGGGAGGTTTCAGCAACCATAAAGGCGCTGAAACAGTCGGTTCCGGCTTTTGCAATCCGGAGAAAACAGCATTATCAGTAATACTCCCGTAGGATTCCGGCAAATCGGAATATGGCATTTTTCAACAGCGCAGTAGGTGTTCTTCAGACTCTCGTTATCGCTCTGGGCGCAGGTCTCGCAATCTGGGGCGTCGTGAACCTCATGGAGGGTTACGGCAACGACAACCCCGGCGCCAAGAGCCAGGGCATGAAGCAGCTCATGGCGGGCGGCGGCGTGGCCCTCATCGGCATGACCCTTGTTCCCCTGCTTACCGGTCTTTTCGGTTAATCACCGCACAGCAAGACAGAAGTGAGTAAAATCCAGGGCTTCCCCCTGCCATAGCGCAGGGGGAGCCGGAAAGGAGGTCGATGCCGATTGGATTTATTGCTCAACACGCTGACCGAATGGCTCAAGGAGCTTCTTGCCGGTGCGATAGCATCCAACCTGACGGGGATGGTGGACTCGGTGAATACGAAGGTCGGAGATATTGCGGCGCAGGTCGGTCAGACCCCGCAGGGCTGGAACAGCGGAATCTTCAGTATGATTCAGAACCTTTCCAACAACGTGATCCTGCCCATAGCCGGTATCATACTGGCGCTGGTCATGACCATGGAATTCATCCGCATCATCATGGATAAGAACAACATGCATGATTTCGACACCTGGTCGATTCTCATGTGGGTGTTCAAGACAGCCTGCGCCATTCTGATCGTGTCCAACACCTGGAATATCGTCATGGCGGTGTTCGATGTTTCTCAGACAGTGGTGAACAACGCCGCCGGCATGATCGTGGGCAATACGGATATCGAGCTTGTCACAGAGGGACTTGAGGAAACGCTGATGGCCATGGAGCTTTCCAGCCTGATCGGCCTGTGGTTCCAGTCCATGATCGTGGGCGTGACCATGCATATCCTGTCCATCATCATTATGCTTATCTGCTTCGGCAGAATGATCGAGATCTATCTGGTCACATCGGTTGCTCCGATCCCCATGGCCACCATGATGAATCACGAGTGGAGCCAGATGGGTCAGAACTATCTCAGAAGCCTGTTCGCACTGGCGTTTCAGGGCTTTTTAATCATCGTCTGCGTGGCAATTTATGCCGTCCTTGTGCAGAACATGGTCGTGGAGAGCGATATCTCCATGGCAATCTGGACGGTTATGGGCTACACCGTGCTGCTGTGCTTCACGCTGTTTAAGACCAGCTCACTGGCAAAGAGCGTGTTCAACGCACATTAAGGAGGTGGAATCAGAATGGCATATGTACCCGTACCCAAGGACATGAACGCAGTCAAAACCAAGGTCGCCTTCAACCTGACCAAGCGCCAGATCGTCTGCTTCGGCGGAGGGCTTCTGGTGGGGCTTCCGGTCTTTTTTCTCATCAAGGGACACGTCAGCAGCAGTACGGCAACACTTCTCATGGTGCTTGTCATGCTGCCTTTTTTCATGTTCGCCATGTATGAGAAGAACGGACAGCCGCTGGAAAAGATCATCCGCAATATCGTGCAGGTCAGCTTTATCCGCCCGAAGGAGCGGCCATACAAAACCAACAACTTCTATTCTGCCGTAGTGCGGCAGGAAAAACTGGATAAGGAGGTACAGAAGATTGTCCAAGGCGAAAAAGCTCACAAGAGCGGAAAAGCAGCAGATTAACGCTGCCATTCAGAACGCCAGACGACAGGACAAAAGACACAAATCCGCGCAGGATTCCATTCCCTTTCAGCGCATGTTCCCGGACGGTATCTGCCGCGTGACCGATCATTACTACACCAAGACGGTGCAGTTCCAGGACATCAACTATCAGCTGAATCAGAACGAGGACAAGGCCGCCATCTTTGACGGCTGGTGCGACTTCCTCAACTACTTTGACAGCTCCGTGCGCTTTGAGCTGTCCTTTATCAATACGGCGGCAAACAAGGATACCTACTCGGAGCGCATCGCCATTCCGTTAAAGGGCGACAGCTACGACAGCATCCGCGCCGAATACACCCAGATGCTGAAAAATCAGCTGGCCAAAGGCAACAATGGCCTTATCAAGACCAAGTACCTGACCTTCGGCATCGAGGCCGATTCGCTGAAAAGCGCCAAGCTCCGGCTGGAGCGCATTGAGACCGATGTGCTGAACAACTTCAAGCGGCTGGGCGTTCAGGCTGACCCGATGAACGGAAAACAGCGTCTGGAGCTGCTCCACGGCATCTTCCACATGGACGAGCAGCAGCCTTTCCTGTTTGACTGGGACTGGCTGGCTCCCACCGGGCTTTCTGTGAAGGACTTTATCGCGCCCAGCTCCTTTTCCTTCCGGAACGGCAAAAACTTCACCATGGGCAGGAAAATCGGGCAGGTTTCCTTCCTGCAGATTCTCGCGCCGGAGCTGAATGACCGGATGCTGGCCGACTTTCTGGATATGCAGAGCAGTCTGATCGTGACCATGCATGTGCAGTCGGTGGATCAGGTCAAGGCCATCCGAACCATCAAGCGCAAAATCACCGATCTGCAGAAGATGACCATTGAGGAACAGAAAAAGGCCGTCCGCGCCGGATATGATATGGACATCATCCCCAGTGACCTGGCCACGTACGGCAATGAGGCGAAGAAGCTCCTGCAGGATCTGCAGTCCAGAAATGAGCGCATGTTCCTGCTGACCTTCCTGGTGCTGAACGTGGCGGAGACCAAACAGCAGCTGGAAAACAATGTGTTCCAGGCGGGCTCCATTGCCCAGAAATACAACTGTCAGCTGACCCGGCTCGACTTCCAGCAGGAGGAAGGGCTGATGAGCAGCCTGCCGCTGGGACTCAATCAGGTGGAGATCGAGCGCGGCATGACCACATCCAGTGTGGCGATTTTTGTGCCGTTTACCACGCAGGAGCTGTTTCAGAGCGGTAAGGAGGCGCTCTACTGCGGCATCAACGCCCTGTCCAACAACCTGATTATGGTGGACAGAAAGCTCCTCAAGAACCCCAACGGCCTGATTCTCGGCACACCTGGTTCCGGCAAATCCTTTGCCGCCAAGCGCGAAATCGCCAATGTATTCATGGTCACCGATGACGACATCATCATCTGCGACCCGGAATCGGAGTACGGCACACTGGTGGAGCGCCTGGGCGGGCAGGTCATCAAAATCTCGCCCACATCCAGCGACTACATCAACCCCATGGATCTGAACCTGAATTACAGCGACGATGAGAATCCGTTATCGCTGAAATCCGACTTCATTCTCTCCCTGTGCGAGCTGATCGTAGGCGGCAAGGAGGGCTTGCAGCCGGTGGAAAAGACCATCATCGACCGCTGTGTCCGCATGGTCTACCGGGATTATCTGGCCGACCCCGTGCCGGAAAACATGCCGATTCTGGAGGATCTGTACAATGCGCTGCTGACACAGGAGGAAAAGGAGGCGCAGTACATCGCCACGGCGCTTGAAATCTATGTCACCGGTTCTCTGAACGTGTTCAATCACCGCACCAGCATCAACATCGAAAACCGCATTGTGTCCTTCGATATCAAGGAGCTGGGCAAGCAGCTGAAGAAAATCGGTATGCTGATCGTGCAGGATGCAGTATGGAACCGCGTGACCATCAACCGCGAGGCGCACAAATCCACCCGCTATTACATCGACGAGATGCACCTTTTGCTCCGCGAGGAACAGACGGCGGCGTACACGGTGGAAATCTGGAAGCGCTTCAGAAAATGGGGTGGCATTCCCACCGGTATCACGCAGAACGTCAAAGACCTGCTTTCCTCCCGCGAGGTGGAAAACATCTTTGAAAACTCCGACTATGTGTTCATGCTGAACCAGGCGTCCGGCGACCGGCAGATTCTCGCCAAACAACTGAATATTTCTCCCCATCAGCTCTCGTATGTCACCCACAGCGGTGAAGGCGAAGGGCTTCTTTTTTACGGCAGCACGATTCTTCCGTTTGTAGACCGATTCCCGAAGGATACGGAGCTGTACAGAATCATCACCACCAAGCCGCAGGAGCAGGCTGGATAAGAAAGGACGAAAAGATATGGAAAACAGGATGCAGATATTTCAGAATGAGGAGTTCGGAGAACTGCGGACGGTGCGAAAAAACGGCGATCCGTGGTTCGTCGGAAAAGATGTGGCAAAGGCTCTCGGATACAGTAATCCGAGAAAAGCCATTATTGACCATGTTGATCCGGAGGACCGTTACTGCGGAGATGGGGTAACGATTCATGACTCCATCGGCAGAGAGCAACACCCCGTAGTCATCAATGAATCCGGGCTTTACAGCCTGCTCCTCTCCAGCAAGCTGGAAAGCGCCAAGCGCTTCAAGCACTGGGTGACGAGCGAAGTTCTTCCCTCTATCCGCAGGCACGGAGCCTATATGACCGATGCGCTGCTGGAGCAGGCGGCAGGCAATGCCGATGTGGCGGCGCAGGTCGTGCGGGCGCTGTCGGAGGAACGGACCCTCAATAAAAAGCTGGCCGGGCAGCTGAAACAGGCTGAGGCGCAGCTGACCGTGGCACTTCCCAAGGCAGCGTATTTCGATGCACTGGTAGACTGCCCCGACTGCACCGGCATCCGGCTCACCGCCAAGGAACTGGGTGTTCCCCAGAGCATGTTCACGGCCTATCTCGTCAGGAAGAAATATGCCTACTATGACAGCAAAGGCATCATGCATCCTCACGCCCTTCCGTACCGCAACGGCCTGTTCGTTGTCCGTGAGTTTATCGCGCCCAACGGGCATCGCGGCACGCAGATGCTGGTCACGCCCAAAGGCAAGCAGGTATTTCTGGCCGAACGCGCGGAGATCATCGGCTGAACAGTACCACAACCATACGAATCGAGGTGATGCACATGGCAAAACGCTCGCCCCGCCTTCTGTTTACAGAGGAGGAGCTGGAAACGCCGGAGCTTCAGAAGCCCATTAAAAAGGCGGAGAAAGCGCAGAAAAAGCTCACAAAAGCTGAATCGAAAATCCCCAAAAAGAAGATCGTTCAGAAACAGCGCGTCTATGACCCGAAGGAAAATCAGGTCGTGACGCGCCTTGTTTTTGAGGAAACCGAGAAAAAGCGCCCATCCAAGCTCACGCATGCCGCCGCGTCCTCTCCGCTCAATGCGGTTTCGGCAGTATCCCACCGGGAACTGCATGAGGATTCGGACGGCAGCGCTTCCGCATCGGTCTCCCATGAGGTCATCAGCAGCGCCGAGGGCGGCATCCGGACATTGGATACCGCTCACCGCACATTGCAGGACAAACCCTATGCCATAGCACTGAAAGCGGAGCGCGCCGCTGACCGGGCCAATCTGAAGGCGCTGTATAAGGAGGCGGAGCTTCAGAATCCGGAATGGGGCGCAAGCCCGGTCTCCCGGTTCCAGCAGAAGCGCGCCATTAAGAAAGCTTATGCCGAGGCCAAGGCCGGAAAGGCTGCGGACAACACGGTAAAGGCGTCCGAGGCTGCGGCCAAAGCCGTGAAGAAAACCGGTGAGGAAACCTCCAAAGCCGTTCAGTTTGTCGCCCGGCACAAAAAAGGCTTTGTGATTCTCGGCGTCATCGGAATGATGTTTCTGTTTGTCTCCGCTGTGATGTCCAGCTGTTCCGTGATGATGAGTTCGCTCACATCCTCCGGTGTGTTGACCACCTATCCCAGCGCCGATGCGGATATGCTGGCGGCGGAGGCGCAGTATCTGGAACTTGAGGCAGAGCTTCAGGAGTATCTGGACAATTACGAAAGCACCCATGATTACGACGAATACCATTTTGACCTGGATGAGATCGAACATGACCCCTATGTGCTGATTTCCATGCTGACGGCGCTCCGGGAGGGAGAATGGACGATTGACGAGGTAGGCGGTCTGCTTCAGACCATCTTCGACCGCCAGTACACGCTGACGGAGGATGTGCAGGTTGAAACCCGTTACAGAACAGAGAACCGCACCGGCTATTACACGGTTACAGACCCGGAGACCGGCGCGACCAGCATCGAGGAATACGAATATGAAGTTCAGGTTCCCTACGATTATTACATCTGTACGGTGACGCTGGAAAACTTCAATCTGTCCCATCTGCCGGTCTATCTGATGGATCAGGATCATCTGTCCCTGTATGCCTCCTATATGTCTACACTGGGCAACCGGCCAGATCTGTTCGCCGGTTCTTCCTATGTTGACCGCTATTACGGCGACCAGTACCGGTATGAAATTCCGGCAGACGTACTGGAGGATGAACAGTTTGCGGCCATGATTCAGGAAGCAGAAAAGTACCTGGGCTATCCGTATGTCTGGGGCGGCAGCTCGCCCAGCACCAGTTTTGACTGTTCCGGCTTTGTCAGCTGGGTCATCAACCACTGCGGTGTGGGCTGGGACGTGGGCAGACTGACCGCAAACGGACTGCGCAATATCTGTTCCTATGTCTCTCCGGCCAACGCCAAGCCGGGCGACCTGATCTTCTTTGAGAAAACCTATGACACTTCCGGTGCGTCGCACGTCGGCATCTATGTGGGCAACAACATGATGATCCACTGCGGCGACCCCATCCAGTACACGAGCATTGATACGAACTACTGGCAGCAGCACCTCCTGCAATTTGGAAGGCTGCCCAGCCCGTAAGAAAGGAGCAGTATGAACCCCAAAATTGAAAAGCTGAAAGCGGAGAGAAGCAGGAATTCCGAAAAGATTTCCGACCTTCAGAACCGCAACCGCAAGCTCTCCGAGCAGATCACGAAGCTGGAGAACAACGACATCATCGGCATGGTGCGCGAGATCGGCATGACGCCGGAGCAGCTTGCCGCGCTTCTGAGCGGCAGGACTGCGGATTCGCCCGCAACCGATGAATACGAAGAAACGGAGGGATATGAACATGAGAACTAAAAGAATGCTTCGCAGGGGGCTGACCGCACTGGCGGCAGCGCTTGCCATGATGACGGCGCTGGCGGCTCCCGCCTTTGCCTACGCAGGTGATTCTGCGGAGGCTGCTGAACAGCAGTCTTCCGCCAGTCAGACTGCCGTTCAGTCGGAAAGAATCGGAACGGTGACGACCAACGGCGGCAGGCTGAATCTGCGCGACGGAGCCAGCACCAGCTACAACATCATCGGCCAGCTTCCCTGCGGCGATACCGTCACGGTGATCGGCGAGGAAAACGGCTGGTACAAAGTCATCGTGCCCGAAAAGGAGGGCTATGTGTACGGCGGCTATCTGAAGGTCAGCGAGGGTACGGTTGCTTCCGGTGACAATGCTGATACCAGTTCGGCCGGTACAGAGAGTTCCGGAACCCCGCTGACGCCCGACGGCAACCTGGAGCTTGTGGATGACGTGTACCAGACCTCGGACGGGAAGCAGTTCATTACGGTGCAGTCCAAGAATGACAACACCTTTTACATCGTCATTGACCGGGATAAGAACGGTGAAAACGTCTATTTTCTGAATCTGGTGGACGAGGCTGACCTGATGGCGCTGATGCAGGATGGCGAGGTTACGGTCAAATGCACCTGTACCGACCGCTGTGAAGCCGGCGATGTAGATTTGAACTGCCCGGTCTGCAAGACCAACCTGACAGAATGCACTGGAACGGTAAAGGAGGAACCGGAACCCACCGTCGTTCCGGAGGAGCCGGAAGAACCGGAGCCTGAAAAGAGCAGCTCCGCTCCTCTGCTTCTCCTCTTGCTGATCGCCGGTCTGGGTGCGGGCGGCGCTGTGTACTGGTTCAAGTTCAGAAAGCAGAAGCCTGATACCAAGGGCCCCGATGATCTGGACGATTACGACTTCGGCGATGACGACGAAGATGATGAGGAGGAATACATCATCGAGGACGATCAGCCGGAGGAAACGGATGAAGCGTAATGGCGCAGACAGCATCTGCACCAATCAGAGAAAGGAAGGATAACGATATGAAGCTTGTGATTACCGAAAAGCCCTCTGTGGCAAAATCTATTTCTGCCGTCCTTGGCGCTGACAAGCGCCGGGACGGTTATTTCGAGGATGAGAATTATCTCGTTTCCTGGTGCTTCGGCCATCTGGCGGAGCTGGCCTCCGCTGAGGTGTATGACGAGGCGTATGCCAGATGGAGCCGCGAACAGCTCCCCATCATTCCTGAAAGCTGGCAGTACAGCGTCGGGCGTGATAAGAAAAAGCAGCTGGATCTGCTGACGGAGCTGATGCGCCGTTCGGATGTGATGGAAATCATCAACGCCTGCGACGCGGGACGCGAGGGCGAGCTGATTTTCCGCACCGTCTATCTGCTGGCGGGCTGCGTGAAACCCGTGAAGCGCCTCTGGATTTCTTCCATGGAGGACGCGGCAATCCGCGAGGGTTTTGAAAATCTGCGCGACGGCAGTGAGTACGACCATCTCTATGATGCTGCGCTTTGCAGAAGCAAGGCGGACTGGCTGGTGGGCATCAACGCTACCCGGCTTTTCTCGGTGCTGTATCACCGCACGCTGAATGTCGGACGCGTGGTGTCGCCTACACTGGCGCTGCTGGTACAGCGGGAAGCGGAAATCAAGGCATTTCAGCCGGAGCCTTTTTATACGGTGAAGCTGGATACCGGCGATTTTACAGCTGTCAGTGAAAAGCTGAAAAACAAGCCGGATGCGGAAAATCTGAAATCTGCCTGTTCAGGAGTGCCGGCAGTGATCCGCAGCGTGGAGCAGAAAGAAAAATCTGAAAAAGCTCCTGCGCTCTATGACCTGACGACGCTCCAGAGAGATGCCAACCGCATCCTGGGCTTCACCGCCCAGCAGACGCTGGACTACCTTCAGTCCCTGTATGAGAAAAAGCTCTGCACCTATCCTCGAACCGACAGCCGTTTCCTGACGGACGATATGGAAAACGGGGTCCCGGCCGTCGCTGCCTGCGCCGCCGGTATTCTCGGCGTATCGGTCGGAGATGTGTTTGCAAAGCAGGTCTGCGACAGCCGTAAGGTTTCCGATCACCATGCCGTCATTCCTACGATGGCTGCCGGAGAAGCTGAACTGTCTGCGCTGACAGCCGGAGAACGCGAGGTGTTGAAGCTGGTTGCCCGTCAGGTGCTGATGGCGGTCAGTGCGCCGTATTCCTATCTGGAAACGGTAGTAACCGTCGAATGCGGCGGGCAGATATTCACCGCAAAGGGCAAAACGGTGCTGAACGCTGGCTGGAAAGGCTATGCGGCGGGCGAACAGAAGGAAAAGGTGCTCCCTCCGATGACGGAAGGACAGTCCATTGACAGTTTCGCCGTTTCGCTGGAGGAAGGAAAGACAAAGCCGCCTGCCCGATACACCGAGGACACGCTGCTTTCCGCCATGGAGAATGCCGGGGCGAAAGAGATGCCGGATGATGCCGAGCGCAAGGGGCTGGGCACACCCGCCACCCGCGCCGGGATTCTGGAGAAGCTGGTTTCCTCCGGTTTTGTGGAGCGAAAGAAGAATAAAAAGGCGGTCAGCCTGGTTCCGCAGGACATCGGTATCTCCCTGATCACGGTGCTTCCGGAACAGCTTCAGTCTCCGCTTCTGACTGCGGAATGGGAGAACATGCTGAAAGAGATCGAGCGCGGCGAGCTCTCCCCAGAGGCGTTCATGGAGCAGATCAGCCGCATGGTTTCCAAATTGGTGCGCGACTACGAACCTGTGAGCGGTGCAGAGGTGCTGTTCCCGTCAGGACGCCCGGTGGTTGGAAAATGCCCTCGCTGCGGCGGTCCGGTTACGGAGAGCAAGACCGGCTTTTTCTGTGAGCGCCGCGACTGCCGCTTCGGACTCTGGAAGGACAACCGCTATCTGTCCGCAAAGCACATCATTCTGACAAAAAAGATGGCGGAGGCGCTTCTGAAGGATGGAAAAACTTTTGTCAGCGGCATGTATTCCGAAAAGACCGGAAAAAGCTATTCCGCCTACCTCGTACTGACGGACGACGGGCAGAAATCCAGCTATGCTCTGGAGTTTGACAGGGAGAAAACCGGCGCATGAAGCTGAGCCCCGCAGAACGCGAAACGATCATCCTGTTTTCCGATGCAGACGATACCGCCAGCGTCTACACCTATGACAGGAGGCTGATTAAAAAGCTGGACGCCCTTTGCAAAAAATGTCCGGAAGAAGTGTATGAGGAGAAAAAACGCTCCTCTGCCGGTGCGAAAAGCTATATTGTGCCGAAAAGCTGTGTTTCCGTCCGTGAGCCGTTTTCCAGAGCGCGGCGCGAGGCGGCCAGCAGGCGTGCAAAGGAGGCCGGCACCGTCCCGCCGGACAGAAGTAAAGGCCGCGATTCGGACGAATAATGCAGGGAGATAGGCGCAGGGCTTCGGCTCTGCGCCCTGTTTCCCGGAAAGGATGGTATATGGCAGAAAAACAGAGCAGCCGGGACAGGCTGAAGGAGATCACGGCGAGTATTGAGGACGGCATCAAGGAGCTGTTCCAGTCGGAGAGCTATGCGCAGTATCTTCAGACCATGAGCCGGTTTCACCATTACAGCGTAAACAATCAGGTGCTGATCCATATGCAGAAGCCGGACGCCACATTGGTGGCGGGCTTCAACAAATGGAAGAATCAGTTCGGCAGAAATGTCATCAAGGGAGAACACGGCATAAAAATCATTGCCCCGACTCCCTTCAAGAAGAAAATCGAGCAGGAAAAACTCGACCCGGATACGCAGCTTCCCATGCTGGATGCGGACGGGAAAATCATTACGGAGGAAAAGACCATCCAGATTCCCATGTACAAGCCGGTGACAGTATTCGACGTTTCACAGACCGAGGGCAAGCCTTTGCCCCAGCTGGCCCATGATCTGTCGGGCAATGTGGCGAATTACGATGTGTTCATGGAGGCGCTGCGCCGCTCCTCTCCGGTTCCTATCTCCATTGAAGTGATGGGCGGCGGCATGGACGGTTACTTTGACCTGGAGCATCAGGATATCGCCATCCGCAAAGGCATGAGCGAGGTGCAGACGGTATCTGCGGTCATACATGAGATGGCGCACGCGCTGCTTCACAATCGAACCAAAGATACTGAGGAGAAAACACCAGAACTCTCCCGCAGTACCGAAGAGGTGCAGGCGGAAAGCATCTCCTATGCAGTGTGCGCCTATTACGGCATCGCCACCGGTGATAACAGTTTCGGCTATATCGCGTCCTGGTCAAAGGATAAAACCCTGCCGGAGCTGCGGGAAAGCCTGGAGGTGATCAGCAAGACCGCCGACGGCCTTATCAACGATATCGACCGGCACTATGCGGAAATCCTGAAAGAGCGCGAGGCGGAGCTGATTGCTGCTGAACCTGCCATGGCGATGGAGCGCCTTTATGCCGTGGATGACCGGTATCTTCATGTTCAGCGCACGGACACCGGCGTGGATTACACGATTTACGATAAGGCATCCATGAAGGAACTCGACGGCGGTCAGCTGGATATGGAGATCAGCACGCTGGCCGAATCGGCACTGGAAATCTGCAACTCCCATGGAATCGGGCAGAACGCCCCGCTTCAGGTTGCGGACATCGGGATACTGGATGAATTGCAGGCCGCGCAGGATGCGGTGATTGCCATTGAGCCGCCTGTGCAGGAAAACCCGGAGCCGGAGACGGATACTCCGGCTGACCCGGCAATTTCCGTGGAGGCGCGGAACGCTTACGGCTATACGGATGATGCGATGCTCCCGCTGACAAAGGAACGCGCCATGGAGCTGTTTGAACGCGATGTGCCGGTATATCTTCTCTATGGGGACAATACCGAGGCGATGGCTTTTGAACAGACGGAGATTCTGAATCATGACGGCATTTTCGGCATTGACCGCGCAGACTGGGAGGCGGTAAAGGAGCAGTTTCCTGTCGCCACGGAAAACAGATGGCAGAAAGCCTTCCAGCAGAATCCGGCAGACAGCTACTGCATTTATCAGCTCCGCAGAGATCCGGAACTGGCCGAGCTTCGCTTTATGAATTCTCAGTATCTCCGGGAACATGGTCTTGAGCCTGCATTTGACCATTATGAGGCGGTTTATTCCGGCTCTCTTCCGTCTGACGGCAGTACAGAAGCCCGCCTGGATGACCTGTACATGAAGTTCAACACTGCCCACCCGCAGGATTTTACCGGGCACAGCCTGTCTGTCAGCGACATTGTTGTCTTAAAGCAGCAGGGTGCGGTAAGCTCTCATTATGTGGACAGCGTGGGCTTTGTTCAGTTTCCGGCGTTTCTTCCGGACAATTACCTGAAAAATGCGGAGATGTCCATGGAGGACGATTACGGGATGATCGACGGCATCATCAACAACGGTCCAAAGGAACAGCCGGAGACCAAACCCAAGGCTCCCGATTTATCGGCTCTGTTTGAAGCAGCCAGACAGGTCGTTCAGGAAGATAAGCAGGTTTCTGAACCGGGCAAAAAGCCTTCCGTGTTGGCAATGCTCCATGCACCCGCGCCGTCCAGAAGCGAAAAGACCGCGCAGACGAAAAGCGCAGAAAGGGATCTGATATGATGAATTTCACCAATGACGAGATGAATCTGATGTGCATCTACAGCGCCGGCAGCAGCCGCACCGGCCTGATACAGAAGCTCACGGAAATGAAGAAGTACCTGGAACGCGACGAGGTGCAGCTGTTGTCGCTGACCGAATCAACGCTTACAAAACTGGCAACAATGACCGATGAGGAGTTCGGGCAGCTGGAGCTCTACCCCGATTTCGATATCTGATTCTATTCCGAAAAAAGGTGCAGGCGCACCGGATTTCGGAATACGGCTTGATTCCTATTTCAGATTTTTGCGGGAAACCGCAAAAATCTTTCGTAGACCGGTTGTAAAATGACTTCGCGCGTGGTATAATACTATTGCGGATAATTGCAGTAAACCGCAAAAATCCGCAATAGGAGGTGCGCTGCATGGAAATTAAAAGAGACCGTTACCTGAATCTGCTGATCAGCAAGAAGCATAACGGATTGATTAAAGTGATAACCGGCATGAGGAGATGCGGAAAATCTTATCTTCTGTTCACTCTCTTCAAGGATTACCTGCTTTCAGAAGGAATAGAAAAAAGCCACATCATTGAGATTGCGTTTGATGCTTATGAAAACAAGCAGTACCGCGATCCCGATGTGCTCTATCCTTACCTGAAGGAGAAGATCAAAGACGACGGCATGTATTATGTGCTGCTTGACGAGGTGCAGCTGCTTGGGGAATTTGAGGCAATCCTGAACAGCCTGACCCGAATGAAAAATGTGGATGTGTATGTGACCGGAAGTAATGCCCGCTTTCTCTCCAAGGATGTGATCACAGAGTTCAGAGGACGCGGCGATGAAGTGCATATGTACCCACTCAGCTTTGCGGAATTCATGTCGGTTTATCCCGGCACGAAGCAGGATGGTTGGAATGAGTATATGCTGTACGGCGGTCTGCCGCTGGTGCTGAGCTTTACCACTCCGGATCAGAAAATCGCGTTTCTGAAATCTCTCTTTGAGGAGACCTATATTTCGGATATTGTCGGAAGGCACAACATCCGAAACAAGGCGGAGCTGGAAGAGCTTCTGAACATTCTATCCTCCGCAATCGGTTCGCTGACAAACCCTGAAAAACTTGCCGCAACCTTCCGGTCGGTCAAGAACAAGAAAATCAGCAGCAATACGATCAAGAAGTATATTGATTATCTCTGCGATTCCTTCCTGATCGACAGCGCTGTCCGGTATGATGTAAAAGGCAAAAAATACATTGATACCCCGGTGAAATACTACTTCACCGACATGGGGCTGAGAAATGCCCGCCTGAATTTCAGACAGCTGGAAGAAACGCACAGCATGGAAAACATCATTTTCAATGAGCTGAAAATCCGCGGCTTCAATGTGGATGTGGGTGTTATCATGCAGTATGATACCAACGAAAAGGGCAACAGCATCCGCAAACAGCTGGAAATTGACTTCGTCTGCAACAAAGGCTCCAAACGCTACTATATCCAGTCCGCTTACGCGATTCCGGATCAGGCGAAGATGGAGCAGGAACAGCGTTCTCTGATGCTGACCGGAGATTTCTTCAAGCGAATTATCATCACCAAGGATACTCCGGCACCGTATTATAATGAGAATGGTGTCCTGATTATGAGCGTCTATGATTTCCTGCTGAATGAAAACAGTCTGGATATTTAAGACGATGGGAAAGAGCAATAAGGTCTGCCCGAACTGCGGACGAAAGATGAAACAGCAGTTCATCGGCCTGCAGCATTGCAAATGCGGGATGAGCTGGAAAAAAGATATTGGCTTTTTTGAACGGACGCCGGATATGGTGTTCGGACTCCGGCACAATGCGCCGGGTAAAAAGCCGCGCCGGATGATTGAGATCAGACGGAAAAACTGAATACAATTCAAATCGGGAGCGTCCATGGCATGTGGGCGCTCTTTTCTTTTTGGAAAGGAGACGTGATCTATGGCAAGCAAATTGCAGGAGTACCGAAGAATGTCGGAAGAAGCTCAGCGGCAGCTGACCGGAAGCCTGGAGCGCTGGCAGTCCTTCCTCGCCACCGCGTCGAGGCTGTACAAATACCCGTATCACGAGCAGGTCATGATCCATGCCCAGCGCCCGGACGCAACCGCCTGTGCGGAGTTCGACGTCTGGAACAATACGATGCGCCGGTATGTGCGGCGCGGTTCTAAGGGCATCGCGCTCATCGATACCAGCGGCGACCGCGAGCGACTGCGCTATGTGTTTGATGTTTCGGATACCGGCACCCGACCCAATTCCAGAAGTCTGAACCTGTGGGAACTGCGGGAGGAGCACATTCCGGCTGTGTCTTCCATGCTGGAGAAAAACTACGGCGTTCCGGCAGGCGAAAGCCTTGCCGTTCAGCTGGAGGCTGTGGCCTCTCAACTGGCGCGGGAATACTGGGAGGACAACCGAAGGGATATCCTCGGCATCCTTGAGGATTCTTTTCTGGAAGAGTATGATGAATTCAATGTAGGAGTGGCCTTCCGGAATGCCGCAGAGGTCAGTATCAGCTATTCCCTGATGCTGCGCTGCGGTCTGGAGCCGGAAAACTACTTTGAACACGAAGACTTTATGAGCGTTTTCGATTTCAATACCCCGGAAACGGCGGGCGCGCTGGGAACGGCAGTGAGCGGCATCAATCAGCAGGTGCTGCGGGAAATCGGAGCGACCATCCGAAACTATGAACGCGAACAGATCGCGGAAAGGAGCATGGCATATGAAAATGACGTACAGGCAGAACGGGGATTATCTGATCCCGGACATCAGACTGAGCGAGCAGGAGGATACACCCATCGGGAAGTACGGGCAGATGCGGAAACAGTACCTGAAGGAGCATCGCCCGATTCTGTGGAACCGACTGGTGCTGTCGGAGCAGTTGTATCCGCACCTTCGGGAGATCGACGGGACGGCGCACCGGAGACTGGACGAGCTGATGCCGCAGATGGCGAAGCAGGCCGGCGTGACGGAAGAACTGAAGCGCAGGGACCCGCTGAAATGGGCGGGCATGATGAATACGCTGAAGGCGCAGGCCGAGGAGATCATTCTGAACGAGCTGGTGTACAATTAACAGCCGATGAGCTGGAGCCTCCGGAAGAACTGAATAACGGATATCCTGCCGGGACAGAGTTTGAACAGCTTTCTCTGAACCTTTTCCTCTCGGAACAGGAGCAGATATCCCAAATTGATGAAGCGGATCGCACAACCGAAGTGCTGTCCGCTTTTTCTTTTGCCCAGACAGAAATCGACGATATGCTCCGTTTCGGCAGCAATACCAGCCACGCCAGAGAGCATATCGCGGATGCGTTCCAGAAGCAGAAGCCGATTGAGGAAATCGCGGCGCTGCTGCAAAGGGAATTTCATGGCGGCTACGGCATCCGGGGTGAACACGGCGATTATGCCGCGTGGTATGACGGAGACGGCATTCATCTGCACAAAGGCCGTGAGGCCAGATATGCCGCTGATTCTCAGGTCATTACATGGGAGGCTGCGGCAGAAAGAATCGGACAGATGCTGGAAGAGGGCAGCTTTGCTTCCAATGTGGAGCTCGCCGAGGCTGGTGGGCGTGTCCGCTCTGAACTGGCGCAGAGCCTGCTCTATCTGAAGCATGACCTGAGTGAGGAAGCAAACCGGGTTGGCTACTTCTCCTCCATGGACGATCTTCCTGCCGGTTATCCGGACGCCACCGCAGCGCTTGCGGAGAAGATGGAGGACAATGCTTTTGCCGATACGCTTCGTGGCGAATTCTTGGCATTCCTGAATGATTACGCGGAAAACAGAGGACTTCTGCGCTTTCATTATCACCGAATGGATGAGCTGTGGCAGGGCATCAGGGATATCTCCGCCGAGCGCCGGGTATATCCGGACGGGCCTGCCGATCTTGCAGAACCGCAGGGCTTTATCACGGAGGATGAAATCAGCGAAGCGCTTGCCGGCGGCAGCTCTGTGGCGGGCGGCAAGGGTAGAATCTATGCCTTTTTTACCGCAGACCACACCATAAAGGAAAAAGCAGATTTTCTGAAGCAGGAGTACGGCATCGGCGGGCGCTCTCACGCACTGTCCGGGGCTGACCATTCCTCCGAAGATCACAGTGCCAAGGGTATCCGGCTGACCAAAGGCGGATGTGCCCCTGTAGAGCTGAACTGGACGAAGGTTGCCGAGCGTGTGGATTCCCTGATTCGGAAAGACCGGTATCTGACTCCGAAGGAACAGGAGCTGTATCAGCAGAACCTGCGGCGCAATTCCATCTACAACACCTATAACGAGGTAAAGCACGACCATCCTGATGATATGGTGCTGTTCCAGGTGGGTGATTTCTTTGAACTGTACGGCGAGGATGCAAGGCAAGCCTCCGAGCTGCTGGACATTCGCCTGACCACCCGGAACATCCCCGGAGTGGGGCATGTGGAAATGTGCGGCGTACCGTCCCATGCTCTCGATGGGTATGTGGAGCAGCTGCGGGCGCACTTTGATGTGACCATATCCGCAGCCTCGGAGGACAGCAAAGAGCGTAGCGTTTATACCTTACGGGCGTTTGCACAGGAGATTGACCTGTCCCGCTACGACGTCGGATACGGCGCTATGGGGAACGGTGTGACGGTCTGGAACCGGAAAGAGACAGAACACGGTGATTACAAGACCATCGCCCATATTGACCCGGACAGGACGGTAAAATTCTACGATGACAGTCTGCCGGATGCGATAAAGGAACAGATTCAGCGGTTTGCGGACACCTCCGAGATGACCATCTCAGCAACTCAGGACGCATCTGTTTTTTCTGTGCCCCCTGCGGGAAAAGAACCCGTATTGGAGGCTGAACCGGCTGCTGTGCCGAAGCCTGTCACAGCCGATGAAATCAGCGATGCACTCATCCGCTGGAACGGCAGCTTTGAAAGCAAATCCCGCGTCAACGACTATATGCTGGCGCATGGGCGGGAGCGCGGAGCTGCCGTATGGCTGAAAGATGAGTTTGGCGGCGCGGATATCTTTTCTGTTGTTACCGACCATGGAACGCTGGAATTGCCGTGGGCGAAAGTGCAGCGTCAGCTGGGGATTCTGGTGAATGACGGACGCTTCTTTACCGAGGCAGACCGGATGCTGGCGCAAGCGGAACAGATTGCCGCGCAGAGTGAGGTCGAACCTTATGAACGCTTTGCTGTCATTGAAACGGACGAAGGCTATGGCATTTGGGACGATCTGCACGACGGCCTCTATGTGGACGAGGACGGCGTGACTGCCGACTTCGATTCCGAATGGGTGGCGGAGAACTATCTGCTCGAACTGAAAGAGAAAATTGCCCAGCGGGAAGCTGCCGAATGGGAGTATGTGGAGCGCTCCAAATATGAGGCGCAGACCGAGGGAAACGATGCGGTGGATGTGCCCCCGGGTATCGCTTCGCCGGAGAAGGCGGAGCCTGCGGAAATGGAGTCTGAATCCCATTTTCAGGACGATAACGACCTGATCGGCGCGGAGCTGACACTGGACGGCAGACGCTTTGCGGTGGATGATGTCAGGGATGGCCGAGCCTCCCTGCGGGATATCACATTCCAGGACGGAACCGGTTTTCCCATCTTCCGCAACGAACCGGTTGAGACCGTGCGCGGGATTCTCTTCCCAGAAAAGACGACGGTGCCCCAAGTGAATCTGGAGGCGGAACTGACTGAAGCGGAGCTTGCCCTGATGCGTCCGCAGCTGGACGCGGCAGGGATCGACTACCTGGTTGCCAATGCCGGGTACAACAGACGAACCATCAGCTTTTCCTCCCAGCATTACCGGGAAGTACAGGATATGCTGGACGCCCTGCCTGAGGAACTGGAACAGCCCCGCTTTACCGTGGAGCTGACTTCCGATGCTTTTGAAGAGCCGTTCATCATCCGGGACAATTCCGTGCCGGAGGGACGGGACGGACAGTATTATGATGTGGGCGGCATCTATCAGACGTTTCGTTCACAGCAGGAAGCGCAGAAATACGCCGACAGGCTGAATGGTAAGGAACCATTTGAACAGCCGCAGATGACTTCCGAGACCAAGGCAATTTACCCCGGCGAGCAGACCGGGCTTCCCTATGACATCGTTACAGAACGGCTGCGCGCGGAGCCGGAGCATACGCCGCCCGAACCGGAGGTCAGCCCAGATGATGCTATCAATGCAAATCCGGTTTCCGTACAGATCGGCGGCGAATGGCAGACATTTCCCAACGCCGGTGCGGCAGAACAGGCGATGTACGAAGAATACAGGGCGCAGACCCACAGGAACGCCCAGAACTTCCGCATCACGGATTCTGACCTGGGTGCAGGCGGTGCCAAGACCAAGTATCAGGCAAACATCAGCGCCATCCGGCTGCTGAAACAGCTGGAAGCCGAAGGACTTCAGGCTAGCCCCGATCAGCAGGAAGTGCTCTCCCGGTATGTGGGCTGGGGTGGTCTGGCAGACGCCTTTGACCCGGAGAAGGAAAACTGGCGCGCGGAATATGCGGAACTGAAGGAGCTTCTCACACCGGAGGAATACGAGGCGGCAAGAGCCTCCACGCTGAACGCCCACTATACCAGTCCCACCGTCATTCATGCCATATATGAGGCGCTGGAAAACATGGGCTTTGAATCGGGCAATATTCTGGAGCCCAGCATGGGCGTCGGGAACTTCTTCGGCTGTCTGCCCGAATCCATGCAGAACAGCAGGCTCTACGGCGTAGAGCTGGACAGCATTACCGGGCGGATTGCAAAGCAGCTTTATCCCAAAGCGGACATTACCGTGGCAGGATTTGAAACCACCGACAGACGGGATTTCTATGACATCGCCATCGGCAACGTGCCGTTCGGGCAGTATCAGGTCAATGACCGGGCTTACAACAGGCTCGGTTTTTCCATTCATGACTATTTCTTTGCCAAGACGCTGGATCAGGTGCGCCCCGGCGGCGTGATCGCCTTCGTCACCAGCCGCTATACCATGGATAAGCAGTCCCCGGAAGTCCGCAGGTACATCGCGCAGCGGGCAGAGCTGCTGGGCGCAATCCGTCTTCCCAATAACGCCTTCAAAGCCAATGCGGGCACGGATGTTGTCTCTGATATCATCTTCCTGCAGAAGCGGGACTGTCCCATCGAGATTGAACCGGACTGGGTACATCTGGGGCGGAATGAGGACGGCTTTGCCATCAACAGCTACTTTGTGGAGCATCCGGAGATGATTCTGGGACGGCAGTCCTCCGAGAGCACCCAGTACGGCAGACAGGATTTCACCGTAGAGCCCATCGAAGGGCTGGAGCTTGCCGATCAGCTTCACGACGCGGTGAAGTACATCCGCGGCACCTATCAGGCGGCGGAACTGCCGGAGCTCGGCGATGACGAGGCGCTTTCGGGCAGCATTCCCGCAGACCCGAATGTCAAAAACTACAGCTATACCGTTGTGGACGGAGAGGTCTACTACCGGCAGAACAGCCTGATGAGCCGACCGGCGCTGAACGCGACCGCTTCGGAGCGCGTCAAGGGGCTTGTGGGACTGCGCGACTGCCTGCACCACCTGATCGATCTACAGATGGACGCTATGACCCCGGACAGCGCAATCCGGCAGGCCCAGGCAGAGCTGAACACGCTCTATGACAGCTTTACCTCAAAATACGGCCTTATCAACAGCCGCGCCAATGCGCTGGCATTTCAGGACGACAGCTCCTACTACCTGCTGTGTACGCTGGAGGAGCTGGACGAGGAAAAACAGCTGAAGCGCAAGGCGGACATCTTCACCAAGCGCACCATCAAACCCCATGAGGTCGTGACCTCCGTAGATACCCCGTCTGAAGCACTAGCACTATCCATCTCCGAAAAAGCCTGCGTTGATCTTGAGTATATGCAGCAGCTGACCGGCATGGGCGAGTCATCGCTGGTTGACGGCTTGCAGGGCGTTATCTTCCGGGACCCGGTGAAAAACGAGTGGCAGACTGCCGATGAATATCTCTCCGGCAATGTACGCCAGAAACTGCGGGAAGCGGAACAGGCGGCATCTGCCGATCCGGCCTATCTGCCCAATGTGGAGGCACTACGTTCTTCCCAGCCGAAGGATCTGGACGCTTCTGAAATTGAGGTGCGCCTGGGCGCAACCTGGATTGACCAGAAATACATTCAGCAGTTTATGGAGGAAACCTTTGAGCCGCCGTATTACCTGCGCCGGAGTATTCAGGTGCATTTCTCTCCGTTTACTGCGGAGTGGAGCATCAGCGGAAAATCCCAGCCGTCCTACAACGATATAAACGCCTATATGACCTACGGCACAGAGCGCGCCAACGCCTACCGGATTCTGGAGGACACGCTGAACCTGCGCGATGTGCGCATCTATGACACCGTCACTGACCCGGACGGCAAGGAGCGCCGGGTTCTCAATTCCAAAGAGACGACCCTTGCCCAGCAGAAACAGCAGGCCATCAAGGACGCCTTTTCCGAGTGGATATGGAAAGACCCTGACAGACGGCAGGAGCTTGTGATGCGCTACAATGAGCTGTTCAATTCCAACCGGCCGCGCGAATATGATGGCTCCCATATCACTTTCAGCGGCATGAACCCGGAAATTCACTTACGGGAGCATCAGCTGAACGCCGTCGCACACATTCTCTATGGCGGAAATACGCTGCTGGCGCACGAGGTGGGCGCAGGCAAGACCTTCGAGATGGTCGCTGCCGCCATGGAGAGCAAGCGTCTGGGGCTTTGCCACAAGCCGATGTTTGTGGTTCCGAATCATCTGACCGAGCAGTGGGCTTCGGAGTTTCTGAGGCTGTACCCGTCTGCCAACATTCTGGCGGCAACGAAAAAGGACTTTGAGCTGAAAAACCGCAAAAAGTTCTGCGCGCGCATCGCCACCGGCGATTATGACGCCATTATCATCGGGCACAGTCAGTTTGAGCGGATTCCCGTTTCCATGGAACGGCAGGAGCGTCTGCTGCGGGAACAGATCGAGGAAGTCACCGAGGGCATTGAAGAACTGAAAAACAGCCGTGCGGAGCGCTTTACCATCAAATCCATGGAGCGCACGAAGAAAGGACTGGAGACCAAGCTGAAAAAACTGCTGGAATCCAGAAGAAAGGATGATGTCGTTACCTTCGAGGAGCTGGGCGTTGACCGGCTCTATGTGGACGAGGCGCACGCCTTCAAGAATCTGTTTCTTTATACGAAGATGCGCAATGTGGCCGGACTCTCGACAACGGATGCACAGAAATCCTCGGATATGCTGCTGAAATGCCGCTACATCGATGAGCTGACCGGCGGCAAGGGCGTGGTGTTCGCAACGGGTACGCCCGTCAGCAACTCCATGACCGAGCTTTACACCATGATGCGCTATCTCCAGCATGACACGCTTCAGAAGAAAGGTCTGGCGCATTTTGACTGCTGGGCTTCCACCTTCGGTGAAACTACGACGGCGATTGAGCTGGCACCGGAAGGCACCGGCTACCGTGCCAGAACGCGCTTTGCCAAGTTCTTCAATCTGCCGGAGCTGATGACTCTGTTCAAAGAAGTGGCCGATATCAAGACATCTGACCAGCTCCACCTTCCTGTGCCGGAGGCTGTCTATCACAATGTGGTGGCACAGCCGACAGAGATTCAGCAGGCGATGGTGCAGGAGCTGTCCGAGCGCGCGGCCAAAGTCCATGCCGGTGCGGTGGATGCCAGCGTGGACAATATGCTCCGCATTACCACGGACGGCAGAAAGCTGGGCCTCGACCAGCGCATCATCAATCCCAATCTGCCGGATGATCCGTCCAGCAAGGTCAATATGTGCGTGGATAACATCTACCGCATCTGGGACGAAGGTCAGGCGGACAGACTGACCCAGCTGGTGTTTTGCGATTTGAGCACACCCAAAACCGGTGCGTCGGCAGCGAAAGCTGCCAAGGCAGTCGGAGGCAATCTGGATAATCCGGAGCTTCATGCTGTCGCGGGTGCTGTTAAGGACGATCCTCCAGAACCGGAGTTCACTGTCTACGATGACATCCGGGAGAAACTGGTGGCAAGAGGCATTCCGCGAGAACAAATCGCCTTTATCCATGAGGCAAATACTGAGGCACGGAAGAAAGAGCTGTTTGCCAAAGTCCGCTCCGGTCAGGTGCGTGTGCTGATGGGTAGCACCTTCAAGATGGGGGCCGGCATGAACGTTCAGGATCGGCTTGTGGCGCTTCATGACTTGGATGCGCCGTGGCGACCGGGCGATCTGGAGCAGCGCTCCGGCCGAATCATCCGTCAGGGAAACAGGAACAAGCAAGTCCATATTTTCCGCTATGTGACGGAGGCCACTTTTGACGCCTATCTCTGGCAGACGTTGGAGAACAAGCAGAAGTTCATTTCGCAGATTATGACAAGCAAAAGCCCTGTGAGAAGCTGTGAGGACATTGATGAAACCGCATTGTCCTATGCGGAGATCAAGGCGCTCTGTGCCGGTGATGAGCGTATCAAGGAGAAGATGGATCTGGATGTAGATGTGGCAAGGCTGAAGCTAATGAAGGCCAATCACCAGAGCCAGCAGTATCGGCTGGAGGACAACATTCTCCGTCACTTCCCGGAACAGATTGAGCAGAACAAGGGATTCATCGCAGGGTTCCGGGCAGATATGCAGACGCTGGCAGAACACCCCCATCCGCAGGACGGCTTTGCCGGCATGACAGTGCGGGGCGATGTACTGACCGATAAGGAAAACGCCGGTGCGGCATTGGTTGATGCCATGAAGGAAGTCAAGGGCCTGGAGCCGGTTCCCATTGGCAGCTATCGAGGCTTTCAGATGTCTCTGACGCTGGAGGATTTCGGCAAGCAGTATGTGCTGACCCTCAAGGGGAAAATGTCCCATCGCGTGGAGCTGGGCAAAGACCCTAGGGGCAATCTCATCCGCATCGACAATGCCCTCGCCGGCATGGAGACGCGCCTTGCCCGTGTGCAGGAAAAGCTGGATTCCCTTTATGCGCAGATGGAGACCGCCAAAGCGGAGCTGGGCAAGCCCTTTCCGCAGGAGCAGGAGCTGAAGGAAAAATCCGCCCGTCTGGCACAGCTGAATATTGAGCTGAATATCGATGACAGGACGCCGATGGAGGCAATGGCCGAGATTGCGGACAGCGAGCCGGAGGTGCGCCCTGCGGTCAGTGCAAAAGCCGAAAAGCCGTCTGTGCTGGCCAAACTCCATGCCCCGCTGCCGCAGCGGGACAGTCATCCCAAACAGAATGAAACCGAGAAGGAGGTTCGCTGAACATGGAAAAGAAAATCGCAACAGATACGCCGTTATACCGGCATGACGCAGCCTATGCCCGCGAGCATGATGAACTGCCGCTGTACAGAGAATCCTATCAGGCCAACATCGCCTGCAAGGAGGCGATTGAGGAAGCCATTTCCGAGAATTACGGCAACAACCGTCTGAATTCTCAGGCAGTGTTTGATGCGATCAGCGCGGAATTCAGCATGGAGAGAATCCAATATGTACTGGCCAATACCGTGCAGTATAAGGATTGGGACGGACGCATCAGCCGCGCCAACCGGGAGTGGGCGCAGACCGTGCCGGTTGTGCCCAACCCCGATTCCTGGGGCGGAGACCGCAACTGCTATTTTGTGGTGGACAGGCCGCATACCGGACTGACGGATCTGTTCATTACCCATTTCCGAAAGGAACTGGAGAAAGCCCCCAGAGGGAAAAAGCCGTCTGTTCTGGAAAAGCTCCAGAAGCCACTGCCGGACACTGCGCCGAAACCCGGCAGAGAGAAAGCGCAGGAGCTCTGATTATGGCAGATACCAGGGACATCAGTATGCACTTCTGGGCAACACAGGAGGAGTATGATCTGATTCAAAAGAACATGGCGCTGTCGGGCAGTACGAACCTCAGCGCCTTCCTGCGGAAGATGGCCATTGACGGCATGGTCATTAAGCTGGATATGCCGGAGATTCAGGAGATGTTGCATCTGCTCAGGCGCGCAAACGCCAATATCAATCAGATTGCCAGACATCTGCATGATACCGGACGCATCTACGATACAGATTTGGAGGAAATACTGGGGTTTCAGAAAGAAACCACTGCCCGTCTGAACGATATTCTCACCAAATTGTCCGCCTTGAAATAAGGACAATACACCCCATGGGCAGCAGAGCCGCGCGCTTTGCTGCCCGCATTTTTTGCTATCCGGCTTCGCATCCTTGAGCGTTTTGAATTTCGGAATTACAATAGAATCAGAAAAGAAGAACAGGAGGCTCTGACCATGAAAATATTACTGAAAATTCTCTGCGCACCGATGATTGCCGTTTTGTCCGTTTTCGTCTGGCTGGCGTCGAAACTGGTTCAGATATCCGCTGTTGTTATGAATTTCATCGCCATTGCCGTGGGGCTTGGCGCACTCTGCATCCTTTTTGACGGAAAGACCGCCCAGGGCATCTGCGGACTGATTGCGGCGTTTCTCCTTACCCCGTTCGGACTGCCGATGATCTCCATCATACTTCTGGGACAGGTGCAGAAATTCCGCTACTGGATTCAGGACAGCGTGTACGGATAACGAAACTTTGCGCCAACTTGGCGCAAGGTAACTACATTGATGAGGGCTTCTGCTTTTGCCGGCAGGAGCCTTTCTTTTTTGAAAAAGGTGGTGAACCGGTATGGCAACAACGCGCATTATCCCCATGCATCAGAACAAGGGAAAAACCATCCGGCAATGCCTGTCCGACAGATTGGACTACGGCAAAAATCCGGATAAAACCCAGGAGGGCCAGCTGATCAGCGCCTATGCCTGCGACCCGGATACCGCAGATGCAGAATTCGCGCTTTCCAAACGCGAGTATTTTCAGCTGACCGGCCGCAGACAGGACAGCGATGTGATCGCCTATCAGGTGCGCCAGTCCTTTCGCCCCGGTGAGATTACGCCGGAAGAGGCAAACCGCATCGGCTATGAATTTGCCGAGCGCTTCTTAAAAGGCAACCACGCCTTTATTGTCTGCACCCACACGGACAAGCAGCATATCCATAACCACATTTACTGGAACTCCACCAGTCTTGACTGCACACGGAAATTCCGGAACTTCTGGGGCAGCACCATGGCAGTCCGAAAGCTGAGTGACCTGATCTGCGTTCAGCACAGGCTGTCTGTTATTGAAAATCCGAAGCCCCACGGCATAAGCTACAACCGTTGGCAGGGCGATATTGAAAAGCTCTCAAACCGCGACCGCCTCTGTCTGGATATGGATGCAGCACTGGCGAAAAAGCCGCATGACCTTGAGGGCTTTTATTCGCTTATGGAGCAGGCCGGTTACACCGTGACCCGCGGGAAAAACATCACATTCAGCCATCCGCGCCAGAAGCGCAATATCCGTATGTGCTCCCTTCCGGAGGAATACAGTGAGGATGTCATTCGGGAGGTGCTGGCAGGCAGGCGTATCCATAATCCGAGAAAACGCCGCAGTCCGCTGGCAGAACAGAAAGTCCAGCTTGTCAGCGCTCTGGAGGCAAAACAGAATCAGGGACGGGGCCATTACTACGATCTGTCTATCCAGAATCAAATCACCAAACAGCAGGCCAGGGCGCTTCTGTATTACCAGCAGCACGGGTTCACCAGCGCAGATGATTTTGACGCATTTGCCGAATCAGTGGAAGCTGTAAAGCAGCGTAGAGATGCGCTGTCCGCACAGATCACCTCTGCCGAAAAGCGGCTGAATGAGATTGCGGTGCTCCAGAAGCACATCACCAACTATCTCAAAACCAAGGATATCTATGCCGGTTATCGGGCGTCTGGTTATTCCAAAGCGTACTACGAGGAACATGAGGATGCGATCAAGCTCTGCAAAGCGTCCAAGCGGGCATTTGACGAATTGCTTCCATCTGACACTTCCGGCAAAACCGCCGGTTCCCACAAGAAGCAGCTTCCCTCCCTGAAAGCCCTCCGGGCGGAGTATGCCGAGCTGTTGGCAATGAAAAAGGCGGCATACCCGGAATACTACCGGGCGAAAGATGAGTACCGGGAGCTGCTGACTTATCAGGCCAATCTGGCCGGGCTGTTCGGCATTGAAAATGTCAGAAGCGCGCCTCAGCGAGAGCACCAGCAGGAAGAAAAATAAGCGCCGTCAGGTGCGCCGCCGAAGATGAAATCTTCGATCATCGGGGTTTGGGGATTGTCCCCAACAAGCAGAAACAGAAAGTTCCGCCTTCGGGCGGAATCTTTTTGTTTTGAGCCTTTCTGATCAGGAAGGCATTGCTTGCCAAAGAAGAGCTCGTTCCGTAAAACTTTCGGATGGATGTGTTTTATGACACACCTTGAGATTGAATTGTTCACACTTTCGTGCTATAATAAAATATGAGTTCTATTAACCACTTGCCAAAAATAAGAGAGGGATAAATTATGGCTGTAAGCTACAAAAAATTATGGAAACTCCTTATTGACAAAGACATGAAAAAGAAAGAACTAGAGCAACAGGCAAAAGTGAGTCATTACACCATTAGCAAGATGTATCGCGGCGAAAATGTTACCATCGATATTTTGGAGAGAATCTGTAAAACACTGGATTGCTCTCTTGATAATATTGTGGAGTTTGTTCCGGATGCAGAACCCGACAAAGAATGAAATGAGAATTTACGTCATCACTGATTGTTCCTATCTATGGCAGTGATAATAAGGTTGTGTAAAGTATTCCGTTGCAATATCGGTGACATCGTAGAAGTTGTTCCCGAAAAGTGCGCGGTCCTGTTTATGGGACATAATGATTGCTAAATTAAAACTGGCCTAAGCATGAATAATGATATTCGGAGGTGTTACTCTGTGTGGTGCGAAAAATGCAATTTGGAAACTGAATATGAAAAATGCCCTGAATGTCATTCGGATACTGTTCCAGTTCCAGAAAACGGTGTTTACTGGTGTTCAGAGTGTAAGATACCAATTATGAAGGAACCTCGGAAATATGGTCAAGAGCAAGCCGACATTATTTGCCCGATCTGTGGTAAGACTGCAGGTTATCTTGCCAGCGATATGCGTCCAGTCTTCCCGGAAGAGAGGCTTCTTGTTGAACTTCTTCTAAACAAAAAGCCGCATACTTATATAAATTCGTCTGTTTGGGCTTCTAATAATCGTTACTATATTGATGGTAAATCAGTGTCGATCAGCACAAAGCACTTTCAAAATGCTGATACAGATCGGCTTAGGGAATTGTTGACTCAAAATCAAGCAAGTAATTCTTATGAAGCTTTCAACAGATATATCAATCTTTTTGTTCGAGCAAATGTAAACCGACTGAACTATATAAAAGAAGAAGCTACAAAATTTATCTTAAGCGTAGCAAATGGATATGATGTGAACAGTCTCGTCATCTCTTTTTCCGGTGGCAAGGACTCTACTGCTACTGCTGACATTGTTGCTAAAGCCTTTGGAGGCGAGATTGGGCCAAGTATTCTGCACTATTTTGGTGATACAACACTGGAATTTCCGTGTACATATGAGTATGCAGACAGGTTCAGAGATAACCATCCAGACACTCCTTTTTCTAAGATTCGAAACGATGATCAAAACTTTTACGATGTATGTGAAGACATTGGACCACCCGCTCGTATGATGCGTTGGTGCTGTTCTATGTTTAAGACAGGGCCGATTACTCGTGAGTTGAACAACTGTTTTCCCGGCGAACAGATTCTGACTTTCTATGGTATCCGGAAATGTGAGTCCGTAAGTCGCAGCAAATATAGCCGAATCACCTATAATAACGAATCCGTAAAGATTCAGAAGCAAGCTGTTGCAGCTCCAATTTTCTTCTGGAGCGATTTAGATGTATGGCTATATATACTTGGTGAAGGAAATAACGGGGCAAAGATTGTGGATTACGGAACCGCCGCAGATCGAAGCAATTATGTGGACTTTAATGACGCATACCGATTGGGATACGATCGAGTTGGCTGCTGGTGTTGTCCAAACAATAACTCCAGGGCACAGTTTCTTTCCCGCATTTATATGCCTGAACAATCCAAGAAGTGGAGAAACTTCCTGATCGACTTTGCAAAACGTATTGGTAAACCTGATGCGGAAGTGTATGTGGATACGGGCAAATGGAAAGCCAGACAAGGCGGTAATGGACTTGCTGCTGCAGATGATGTGAAGATTAAATTCACGAATTGTACAGCGGAAGAGCATGCGAAAATCTACAGCCTAACGAAACCTTTCGATGATTCATTCATAGGAATGATGACGCCCTTTGGCGTGGTCGCTCCAGAATTCGGACGGAAGCTGATTCAGGAGACGATCATTGTAGACGTTCGCACAAAAGTACCAATTATTTCTATCCAGCCTTTCTCTCAGGATGGATATGAATACGCCGTGAAGATAAAAACGATGAATGTTGCAAAGCATGATGACTTGCAACGAATGATTGGTTATCAGGTTCGCAAATTCAATGCATGCCGAAAGTGCCTGAAATGCGAATCCATCTGCAAGCAGGGTGCAATTATGATAGTGGGTGATGAATATATCATCGATCCTGACAAATGCGTTCGCTGCAAAAAATGTGTTTCCGCCAAATATCTTGACGGTGGCTGTATGATGGATAAATACCTAAAGACCAAATGACGAAGGGAAAACGAAGCATGAAATTCAGAGCGCATGAAACATTCTCAATTAGAAAAGGTTGGCTCAGTAAGGGCATGAAGCAGGTCGTCAAAGACCCTTCTGTGTTTGTGAGTAAAGAATATAATCCGATGGATGTGCTTGGTATCGGTTCGAACATGGTAAAGTCATTAAGATACTGGCTTCCGGCAGTTGGACTTTCTGAAAGCCCGAAAGGAAAGAGTGCACAGTATCTAACGGAGTTCGGTGAAATCGTTTATAAGAATGATCCTTATATCGAAGAGATAGGCACATTGTGGCTGTTACACTACAATCTTGTTAAGCAGCAGGATGTTGCTACATCTTGGTTCTTCTTCTTTAATCACTTTCAGCTTTCCGAGTTTAGCAAGGAAGACTTCACTATTGCACTTGCTAATTATGCAAAGATGAATGGTGGCGGAGAACCCCCGGTTAGATCGCTAGATGATGATTTCAATTGCATCATCAACACCTATCATTGCTTCCAGAAAAATCCCGCACTGCTCAAAACACTCAAAGCGTGGAATGTCCCCATGCAGATCAACGCATATAGCCTCGTTGAAGAAAAAAATGAATCAACCAAAGAACTTGCACGGATGCTTTTGAAGAATAAGCTTGTAACTTTTGTTGGGTCTGATGCACATAGAACTACGCACAGGCCACCGAATATCAAGAGCGGAGTAGACTATATTTACCAAAATTGCGATGGCCAATATGCGGATGACATTTGTTTCCGCAACGCAGAGCGCTATTTGTTAGGTGCAGACAAATAAACCAACAGGGAGAATCATACTTATGAGCAGAAAACTCATAGCATATTTCTCGGACAGTAGAAAGCAGCAAGAACCACAAAAGAATCAACTGCCGGGAGGTTGAGCAGATGGCAACAAAAATAGCAATTCTTTCGGATACGCACGGCCTGCTTCGCCCGGAAGTACTGGACAGAATCGCCGGCTGTGATGTTATCATTCACGGTGGCGACATCAACAAACCGGAAATCATAGACCGTCTGAAGGAAATCGCGCCGGTATACGTCGTTCGCGGCAATAACGATAAAGAATGGGCAGAGAACATACCGGAAAGTCTGACCTTTCAGATTGAGAAATGCAGATTTTTTGTAGTTCATAACAGGAAATTTCTTCCCAAAGATCTGCACGACGCGGACGTGGTGATCTACGGTCATTCTCATAAATACGCCGAGCAAATGGTGGATGGCGTCCTCTGGCTGAATCCGGGAAGCTGCGGCAAGCGCCGGTTCGATCAGGAGATTACATTCGCCATAATGACCGTTGATGGCAGCAATACAGAGATCGAAAAAATCACAATTCCACACACCTGATACATTCAAAGGACTTCCCCTGCACAGTCACTGCTACGGTGGCTGTGCTATTTTTTTGCCCGCATACCTGCGGCCTGATGCTGAACGCATACTTCATGCAACATAAACGCACTCCCTGCCGGTCGCCTCCGGTCATTGCAGAAACAACAGAAATTGTATGCAAATTGACTTGGAGAGTGAAAAAATGCGTGAATTAAAGATAATTCGTATCTTAACTTCCAGTAGAAGTTGACACTCAATCGAAAAATAAATGCTCAAAACGGGCAGGAAATCAAGAAATTTCTTGATTTCCTGCCCATTTCTTGTTATAATAATTGAGTAGGTATACATACTCAATCATAGTGCTGATAAAAATAACTCTAATTATTGCGTTTTATATGTTGACTGCTGAGTTAAAATGAATTATAATATTGCGTAATTGTATGGAGTTTTGTTAGGCCGAATTTACATGATGCTTAACTTACATGGCTCATTAAGATACAATTTCAACGATCATGAAATATGAAAGGAGCATCGTTCTTATGTCAGGAATTATTATTAATTATTTTATTATCTTGGATAAACAAAATAAATTTAATTAAAAACACATAGACACAACTATTTTATATATAGATATATAAGCGACAGTTGCGTTTTAGCGTGTCGCTTTTTTGTTGTCCTTGTGTTTATGAAGAAGAAAGGATACTATATATGAAATCAAATAAAAACTGGAAAGTTTCCGCTGTATTATTTTTATTAAGCCAAAATATATCTCTTTTTGGTTCGTCAATTGTTGGCTATGCTGTAATCTGGCATATAACCCTTGAAACATCATCAGGCTTTTGGATGATGATGGCAACTATATTTAGCAATCTGCCCCAAATAATAATCTCCTTATGGGGAGGTGCCTTAGCAGATAGGTTTAATCGTAAATATATGATTATGGCGGCAGACGGTTTTATAGCGTTGGCAACATTGGGTTTAGCAATATCGTATTGGGCAGGTTTTCAAGATAAAATTCTATTGTTGGTTGTTTTAGCAATTCGTTCGACGGGGGCAGGCATTCAATCTCCGGCAGTCAATGCTATTTATCCGCAAATAGTGCCAAAAGAAAATTTGACTAAAATTCAGGGTATTAATCAAACAGTAAATGCAATTTGTTTATTACTTGCTCCTGCTATTGGTGGAGTTTTGCTTGGTTCCATCGGTCTTGTTTGGGCTTTCATGGTCGATGTTGTTACAGCAGTTATTGCTATTACCATAATGAGCATGATCAAGGTTGGAAAACAAAATTCAACAGTAAATACAAACTCAATGATTTCAGATATTCGTGCAGGAATAGATTATGTATTTGAACATTCCGAGTTAAAGAAACTAATTGCTTTCTATGCTATTGCCTTTATTTTGCTGACCCCGGCAATGGTATTATCGCCGTTAATGATTGAACGTACATTTGGAAATGAAGTATGGCGATTGACTGCAAATGAAATTCTTTGGACTGTTGGTTCTCTTATTGGAGGCGTTTTTATTGCTTTAAGAAAGCAAATTAAAAATAAGGTATTTGCAATTGCTGCTGTTTTTATTGCATTTGGAATAGCATTTGGGTTTATGAGTATTGCGACAAATTTTGCATTGTATCTCGTATTTATCTTAATAGCAGGATTCTTTATGCCTATACTCACTACTGTACAAACCGTATATGTTCAGGAAATTACAGAGCCAGATGTATTAGGGCGAGTTTTTTCAATTATTCAAATAGCATCAACAAGTGCTTTGCCAATAGCTATTCTATTTCTGGGACCATTGGCAGACATTGTTAGTGTGCAATCTATGTTGTTTGTATCCGGTGTTTTATTAGTTATTTGCGGTGTGCTGTATGGCAGATAACGCTAAGAAAATAAATTGATATAAAATGACAAAAAGGAGGGCATTGTAGTATGGCAGGTACTTTTTGGGTGCATAGCAAAAGCTATTGCACTCTAAATATTTAGAAACTATTTTGTAACAGCTTTTGCTAATCCTAAGATTTATTTTTTAGGAGGTGCAGGATGAGCTATCCAAAAATATATGAGGTTTTACCAAAAGACATTATACTGCAAATTCAAGATTACATTGAAGGAGAAGTAATATATATTCCCAAACGCAGTGAGAATAAAAAATCTTGGGGAGATTGTACAGATACAAAAGAAATACTGTCACTCCGTAATAAAAAAATATATTATGACTATTGTGATGGCATATCTGTACAGCAACTAGCTCAGAAATATTTTTTGGCTGAAAAAAGCATTCAACGAATTATTAGATATGAAAAAAATAATAGATAAGTTCCACCCCAAATGCGTCATGTTATCATGGCGCATTTTTATTATAAAGAAAAGTTAGATTTACACTATTTTTGATATATTTTTAAAAGCACATTTAGATATTTTGGAACATCTTTAATCATAAAAGAAACGTGTAACCCTATGATAAAACAAAACTTGGTAAAATATAAGTAGTTATTAAATGGAGTCAAGTATACATATCAACGGTTATATAAAAACTGTAGTTATGGCAATATTTTTGTAATGAGCCAAATGGCGGTTTTGACTTGACAATCAAAGCTGCCGTTTTCCTGTTGAAAAATTGGATAAGCGGAGGGTGTATTAAATTCACCCTTTTTTTTGAGGACACGGCGGTATCAAGGAGGTATCGCTGTGTTCATTTTTTTTCGACAAAACTTGATAATTTATAACTTGTTAAAAAAAGTCTATATCCTCCAACGGGATATTATGGCTATCAGTATGAATATACACATCATTATATAAATGTAAATATTTCATGTTATGCCCGACTGTGCTTTCAGTCGGGCATTTTTGGGTTTTATTTAAAGTTTTTTCCGAAATTCACTTATAAGTTTGGCAGTTTTGCAATTCCCACCGTAGTAGTGGCGAAAGGGAAACAGCGGAGTCACCGCCCGAGAGGGGGTGAGAATGTGAAACCTAACAGCCATGAGCAAAGTAAGCGGCACACCTTTGATAGTTTTTGTAAAAAGGTACTGAAACATGAGGCAAGGGATTATTACGATGAGCTGAAACGCCAGCGTGATAGAGAAGTGTCTGAGTATTCCGGGCGATTCTGAACCGCCATTCCGGTGACACAGTACCGCAAATCC
>OFLZ01000433.1_pt1 | contig 34303 bp, 35 predicted proteins | sample 1541321 | NCBI WGS metagenome assembly OFLZ01 (sample SAMN04209223, study PRJEB22552) | human gut metagenome | biome: gut; material: feces | host: Homo sapiens | place: USA: Oklahoma | reverse complement strand
TGCCCAAGAAGGAAGTCATGAAGCACCTGGGCGAGATCGCCAAGCTGGAGAAGTACCTGGGCGGCGTGAAGGAAATGAAGAAGCTGCCCGGCGCCCTGTTCATCGTGGACACCCGCAAGGAGCGCAACGCCATCGCCGAGGCCCACAAGCTGGGTATTCCCGTGGTGGCCATCGCCGATACCAACTGCGATCCCGATGAGATCGATTATGTGATCCCCGGCAACGACGACGCCATCCGCGCCATCAAGCTGATCTCCTCCATCATGGCCAACGCCGTGCTGGAGGGCAAGCAGGGTGAGCAGACCGCTGAGGCCGCCTCTGAAGAGGCTGCTGCCGACGCTGAGTAATCTGCGCCTGCATTTGCGCGTATATACCAAAACTGTTTGGAGGAATTCAAAATGGCTTTTACCGCAGCTGATGTAAAGAACCTGCGCGAGATGACCGGCGTGGGCATGATGGATTGCAAGAAGGCGCTGACCGCCTCCGACGGCGATATGGACAAGGCCGTGGAGTGGCTGCGCGAGAAGGGCATGGCCGCCTCCGCCAAGAAGGCCGGCCGCATTGCCGCCGAGGGTATGGCCTATGCCGCCGTCATCGACGGCGTGGGCGTGGTGGTCGAGGTCAACGCCGAGACCGACTTCGTGGGCAAGAACGAGAAGTTCGTGGACTTCGTCAAGGGCGTGGCCGCCACTGTGGCCAAGGAGGCTCCCGCCGACCTGGACGCGCTGATGGAGTGCAAGTACGTCGGCACCGACCTGACCGTCACCCAGCAGCAGCAGGAGATGGTGCTGGTGATCGGCGAGAACATCAAGGTCCGCCGCTTCGCCCGCTTCGCCGAGAACGTCTCCGTGCCCTATGTGCACGCCGGCGGCAAGATCGGTGTGCTGGTGAACCTGGAGTCCGACCTGCCCGCTGAGAAGGTGGAGGAGATCGGCAAGGACGTGGCCATGCAGATTGCCGCTCTGAACCCCCGCTTCTGGGACAAGTCTCAGGTGGGCCAGGACGTCCTGGACGAGGAGAAGAAGATCATGATGGTCCAGATGGAGAACGATCCCAAGATGGCCTCCAAGCCCGAGGCCGTGCGGGAGAAGATCGTCATGGGCAAGCTGAACAAGTTCTACTCCGAGAACTGCCTGCTGCAGCAGGAGTTCGTGAAGGACAACTCCATGAGCGTGGAGCAGTATATCGCCTCCGCCGCCAAGGCCGCAGGCGGAAAGGTGACCTTCAAGGACGCCATCCGCTTTGAGAAGGGCGAGGGCATCGAGAAGAAGCAGGAGAACTTCGCTGAGGAGATCGCCTCCATGGTGAAGGGCTGATTATTAAGCCAGCTGAATCAGGAGCGGGTGCGAAAGCACCCGCTCCGCTTGTTTCCGCCTGAAAGCCCTTTGAATTCCGGTGATTTTCCTTGTATTGCGGGGGGAAAACTGGTATAATACTCCTATCTTTTGGGTTATCATCACAGGGAGACGAATATGCTGCACTATTTACAGGGATTGCTTTCCGCGCTGGACCTGACTTCACTGCTGGACGCGGTGTTGCGGGTGGCCGCGATTTTTCTCTGCCTGACAGTCCACGAGACTTGCCACGGTCTGGCGGCCCTGGCTCTTGGGGACCCCACGGCCAAATCCATGCACCGCCTGAGTCTGAATCCTCTGCGGCACATCGACTGGATCGGCCTGCTGATGATGTTCGTGGCAGGATTCGGCTGGGCCAAGCCGGTGCCGGTGGACCCCCGGTACTTCCGAAAGCCCAAGCAGGGCATGGCATTGACCGCCCTGGCGGGACCCGTCTCCAACTTTGTGCTGGCGGTTTTGGCAATGCTTATCAGTAAGGTGATTTACCTTTACGCCCCTTATTCTGCGGCGATGGACGTGGTGTTCAGCTTCTGCCTGTACACGCTGGCGCCTCTGTCCATCGGTCTGGGGTTGTTCAATTTGATTCCCATCCCGCCGCTGGATGGGTCCAAGGTGCTGGCGGCGTTTCTGCCGGACCGGCAGTACATCACGCTGATGCGGTATGAGCGGTACGGCATTGTCGTGCTGTTGGTGTTGTCCTTTGTGGGCATCGGCAGCAGTTTGATCTCCCGGGGCATCCTGGGCATTTACAGTGCCCTGTTGTCCCTGATTTTTGGTTGAGGTGAACGGTTTGCAAAACCCCGTATTCAAGCTGGAAAAGGTGGTCCGCAGCAAATCCGAGGAAGAGATGCAGGACTTTGAGGGCCCTCTGGACCTGATTCTATATCTGCTGGGCAAGAACAAAATGGAGATCCAGGACATCTCCATCTCCCTGATCTGCGACCAGTACATGGCGTGGCTGGCCCGGCGGCAGGAGATGGATCTGGAGGTGGCCAGCGAGTTCGTCACCATGGCCTCCCAACTGGTGTACATCAAGACCCGGATGCTTCTCTCCATTGAAGATGAGGAGGCCCAGAGCGAGATGGATGCCCTGATCGCCTCTCTGGAGGAGCGGAAGCGCAACGAGAACTACGCCAAGGTGAAGTCCATGGCCGCCCGGCTGGAGCCCATGGGAGAATTCGGACGGAATATCCTCACCCGTCCGCCGGAGCCGGTGAAGCGGGGAAAGATCTACGAGTACGACCAGACACCGGCGGACCTGGTCTTGGCCATGGCCGAGATCCAGGGCCGGGCGGAGCGGTCCCTGCCGCCGCCCCGCTCCGCCTTCCAGAGCATCGTCCAGCACGAGCCCTATCCCGTGGAGAGCAAGGCCCGGGAGATTCTGAGCCGGCTAAGGACTCACGGCGTCACTCGGTTTCTGCTGCTGTTTCGGGGCAGCCGCAGCCGCAGCGAGGTGGTGGCCACCTTTCTGGCGGTGCTGGAGCTGTGCCGGGCCCACATCCTGCATCTGGCAGGGAGTGAGACGGACTGCACTGTCCGGCAGGAGCGGGAGTTGCCCCAGGATCTGAAACTGTGAGAGAGGACCGTTCCAAGATGGAGATGAAAGAGATCGAATCGGCAGTGGAGGGTATCCTGTTTGCCTCTGGGGAGCCGGTGCAGACCGACCGGATCTGCGTGGCCCTGGAGATGGACCGCCCCACGGTGGAGCAGGTGCTCCAGAAGCTGATGGACTACTATGCCTACGAGCGCCGGGGCATCCGGCTGCTGCGCATGGAGGATACCTGGCAGCTGTGTTCCGCGCCGGACTACGCGGATGTGATCCGAAAAGCCTTTGAGATCCGCAAGCCCGCCAAGCTCAGCCAGCCGGCGCTGGAGGTGCTGACCATCATCGCCTACTACCAGCCCACCACCCGGGCCTATGTGGATCAGATCCGGGGTGTGGACAGCGCCTATACCATCGGCCTGCTGCTGGACCGGAAGCTCATCGAGGAGTGCGGCCGCCTGCAGGTACCCGGAAGGCCCCGCCTGTACCGGACCACCAAACAGTTTCTCCGGGCCTTCCATCTGACCAGCCTGGATGACCTGCCGGAGCTGCCGGACCTTGGCGGCGAGGGACAGATGCGGATCGGCGAGGACGGACAGATCATGGACCCGGCGGACACGGCAGAGATCACCGGAGCCGACACGCCGGAGATGGCCGGCGCCATGGAGGAAGAGGCGCCTTGAGAATCCGCTCCGCCAGGGCGGTCAGGGGGGTGATGGACGTTGCTGGGACTTTGGATCACGTTGGCGGTGCTGCTGGCACTTGCGATTTTTCTGTCGCGGCTGCGGCTGGGACTGTATGTGGTCTTCGGCAGGGGGCAGGCCGCGGCGGATTTGACGATTGGTCCCTTCCGGGTCCGGCTGGTACCGTCCAAAGAGGCAAAAAAAACGCCGCAGGAAACCAAAAAAACGGGAAAGCCTAAAAAGGAGCCGAAGGACCTGGCAGAGGCGGCAAAAAAAATCCCGAAGCCCAAACTGGAAGATCTTCAGGACGCCGCAAGGACGCTGTGGCCCGCCGCCAAAAAGGCTCTGCGCCGCACCCGGCGGGGTATCCGCGTAGACCCGCTGCGCCTGTCCGCCACCCTGGGCGGGGCGGAGGACCCGGCGGCAGCCGCAGAGTTGTACGGTGGACTCCACGCCCTGGTCTGGACCGGGATGCCGGCTCTGGAGAAGCTGGTGGTGATCCGGGATCCCGGGATTCATCTCGGAATTGATTTTGACGCGCAGGAGACCCGGGCGGAAGGAGAGCTTGGCATCTCCATCCGGCTGGGGACGCTGATCGCCGTAGGAACGCAGCTGGCGGTCCCGGCCATCGGCTGGCTCCGGCGGTTCATGAAGCGGCGGCGGATGCCGCCCGCATCCAAAGCAGCAGACAACAAGGCGGCAGAATACCCCGCCGCGTGACGAGAAAGGATGGCATCCATGGACGAGACAATGGACAAGAAGAGACCCCTCAGCGATTTGATGCGTTCCACGATGGACAAGATCCGGGAGATGGCGGACACCAACACCATCGTGGGGCAGCCCATCACCACGCCTGACGGCGTGACTCTGATCCCCATTTCCCGGGTCAGTATGGGCTTCGGCTGCGGCGGCGCCGACTACGGTAAGACCCAGCCCAAGGACTTCGGCGGCGGCAGCGGCGCAGGCGTGAAGATCGAGCCTGTGGCGTTCCTGGTGATCCGGGAGGGAACGACCCGGGTGCTGCCGGTGGCGATGCCGCCCATGACCACGCTGGACCGGGTGGTGGAGATGATGCCGGATCTGGTGGACAAAGTGGAAAAATATTTCGACAAGAAGGAAGAAAAAGAACCCGTCTGAACGGGGTATACTACCATCACCAAACAAATGAGGTGATGGCATTTGCAAACCCTGCTCCGGCGGCTTGCCGCTTTGGGGATCGCTCTGGCGGCCCTGTTCAGTCTTTTTCCTTGTCAGACGCACGCGGTCAGTACGTCTGCCTCCTCCGCCATTTTGATGGACGTGGACAGCGGCCGGGTGTTGTATGAGCAGAACGCCGACGCGAAAATGCTGATCGCCAGCACTACCAAGATTCTGACGGCCCTGGTGGCTATCCGGGAGGGAGACCTGAACGATGTGGTCACGGTCTCCTGGGAGGCGGCGTATACAGAGGGCTCCTCCATGTATCTGAAGGTGGGGGAGAAGCTGACGCTGGAGACACTGCTGTATGGACTGCTGCTCTGCTCCGGCAACGATGCGGCCGTGGCCATTGCCGAGCACATCAGCGGCAGCCAGGAGGACTTTGCAAAGCTCATGAATGCAACGGCCCGGGAGATCGGCATGGAGCACTCCTCCTTCGCCAACCCTAACGGGCTGGACCATGAGGACCATTACTCCACGGCCCGGGACATGGCGCGTCTTGCCTGCGCGGCGGTGGAAAATGAGACTCTGGTACGGATGGCCTCCACCCGCAGCGTCACCATTGGCGGGCGGACCATGACCAACCACAACAAGCTGTTGAACCAGATAGAGGGGTGTATCGGCCTGAAGACCGGCTATACCATGGCGGCAGGCCGGACGCTGGTGAGCTGTGTGGAGCGAAACGGCCAGTGGCTGGTGGCGGTGACCCTCCAGGACGGCAACGACTGGGCGGACCACGCGGCCCTGTATGACTACGGCTTTTCTACCTATCCCGCCAAGCTGGGGGCCTCTCTGGGCCAGACGATCCAGCGGGCCCAGGTGGAAAACGGCATGAGCGCCACGGTGCCCCTGGTGGCGGCGGACAGCTTCGCTTGGCCGCTGGCGGAGGGGGAGTCCCTGGAGCTGGACGTGGAGCTGGCCGGATCTCTGCGGGCCCCCATCCGGGCCGGCCGGCGGGCCGGGGAGGCGGTTTTCTCGGTCAATGGAAAAGAGGTGGGCCGGGTGGCGCTGCTGTATGGCGCCGACGTGGCGCCCCGGATGGAGAGCGCCCTGAGCATTCTGAAGCAGGGGTTGCCGGGATAGAGAGAGGACAACATGGAAGAACGACTGCAGAAGCTGCTGTCCGCCGCGGGGGTTTGCTCCCGGCGGACGGCAGAGACATATTTGATCGCCGGAAGGGTGACGGTGAACGGCCAGACCGCCCATCTGGGCCAGCGTGCAGACCCGGATCGGGACGAGATCCTGGTGGACGGCCGTCCCCTGGCGCCCCGGGCGGAGGCCGTGTACATCCTGCTGAACAAGCCGCGGGGCTATGTCTCTACCCTCTCGGACGAGCGGGGGCGGCGGACAGTGGCGGAGCTGGTGGCGGACTGCGGGAGCCGGGTTTATCCCGTGGGACGGCTGGACCTGGATTCCGAGGGCCTGCTGCTGCTGACCAACGACGGTGCCTGGGCCCAGCACATGCTGCATCCAAAGCACGAGGTGGAAAAGACGTATCACGTCTCCGTATTCGGACCGGTGGCCGGCGCGGCGGCCCGGCTGGCAGCCGTCACCGACCTGGAGGGGGAGTCCATCCGCCCCGCCCGGGTGGAGGTGCTGCGGGAAACTCCCGGAACCGCGGTGCTGGCAGTGACCATTCATGAGGGGAAGAACCGGCAGGTCCGCCGGATGTGTGCCCAGTGCGGCCTGACGGTGAAGCGGCTGCGCCGGGTCCGGGAGGGAGCTCTGGAGCTGGGCGATCTGCCGCCGGGAAAGTGGCGGTATTTGACACAGGACGAGGCAGGGGCGCTGGGAGTCACCCCCTGACTGAAAAGCGGAAGGCGCCGCCCTGAATGGGGCGGCGTCTTTTCCATTCCGGCGGCGAGACGGAAAAATCCCGCAAAGCGGTTTGAATTTTGAAAAAACTGTGCTACAATAGACCGCGGAACGTCCGGCGGGCCAGCGGAGCTGCCGGGCAAGATCAAGAACGGCCCCCTGCAGGCGGCCGACGGAGGAAACAGCAGTGGCTAAGAGCATCCTACATACCATCGAGCGCAATATGCCCACCTTTTCCAAGGGACAGAAGCGGATTGCCGACTACATCCTGCAGAATTACGACAAGGCCGCCTTCATGACTGCCAGCAAGCTGGGGAAGCTCTCCGGCGTCAGCGAGTCCACAGTGGTACGCTTCGCATCGGAGCTGGGGTACGACGGCTATCCCAGTATGCAGCGGGCACTGCAGGAGATGATCCGCAGCCGCCTCACTTCCACCCAGCGCATCCAGGCGGCGGACAATCTGTTCGGCGGACAGGATGTGCTGTCCGCCGTGATCCAGTCCGATATGGACAAGCTGCGGATGGTGGCGGAAGAGGCGGACAGGACCGAGTTCAACAAGGTGGTGGACCTGATCCTGGGCGCCGGGCACCTGTACATCCTGGGGGTGCGGACCTCCTCCTTTGTGGCGGGGTATCTGAACTTCTACCTGCACCTGCTGTCCGAGAACGTGACGCTGGTGCAGTCCAACGCCGCAGGGGAGATCTTCGAGCAGCTGCTGCGGATCGGCCCCGGGGATGTGATGATCGCCATCAGCTTCCCTCGGTACTCCAAGGTCACTATGAACACAGTGAAGTTTGCCCAGGACCGGGGGGCTACCATCGTGGCTATTACAGACAATGAGCTGTCCCCCGTCTACCAGATGGCGGAGGCTGCTCTGCTGGCTCCCAGTGAGATGATCTCCTTTGTGGACTCCATGGTGGCGCCTCTGTCCCTCATCAACGCGCTGCTGATCGCCGTGGGCTCCCGGATGCGGTCGGACGTGTCCCGCACCTTTGCGGAGCTGGAGGACATCTGGAACGCCTACGGCGTGTTCGGGAAGATGGACGATGAGTAAGGGGCTGGTAGTGATCGGCGGGGGAGCCGCCGGGATGATGGCCGCTGTCTCCGCGGCGGAGCGGGGCGCACAGGTGACGCTGCTGGAGCCCAATGAGCGGCTGGGAAAGAAGCTGAACATCACCGGCAAGGGCCGGTGCAACGTCACCAACAACGCCGATGTACAGACCTTGCTGGCCAACGTGCCCCGGAACGGCAAGTTTTTGTACAGCGCCTTTTCCCGGTTCGACGGCCGGGACACCATGGCGTTCTTTGCGTCCATCGGCGTGCCGCTGAAGACCGAGCGGGGGAATCGGGTGTTTCCCGTCAGTGACCGGGCCTTTGACGTCAGCGCCGCTTTGGAGCGGCGGCTGAAGGCGCTGAAGGTCTCTCTGGTCCGGGACCGGGCGACGGAGCTGGAGATCACCTCCGGCGCCGTCACAGGTGTCCGGGGAGAGCGGGGGACATACCCTGCCGGGGCGGTAGTCCTTGCCACCGGCGGCGTCAGTTACCCCGCCACCGGCTCCACAGGAGAGGGGCACCGAATGGCCCGGGAAGCGGGGCATACGGTGACGGACCTTCAGGGCTCTTTGGTGCCGCTGCGGGATTACGGCCTGGGCCGGGAGCTCCAGGGCCTGAGCCTGCGGAATGTGGGGCTGGCGGTGTTTGAGGACCGGAAGAAGATCTACACGGACTTCGGGGAGATGCTGTTCACCCACTTCGGTGTCAGCGGGCCCCTGGTGCTGTCGGCCTCCGCCCACATGCGGCACTTCGGCAAAAAGACCTATCGGCTGGAGATTGACTTGAAGCCCGCTCTGGATGAGCAGGCCTTGGACAAGCGGCTGCTGCGGGACTTTGAGAAGTACGCCAACCACGACTTCTGCAACGCGCTGGACGATCTGCTGCCCCAGAAGCTGATTCCGGTGGCAGTGGAGCGGTCGGGCATCCCGCCCCATCAAAAGGTCCATGACCTGACGCGAGAGCAGAGGCGGGAACTGGTCCAGAGCCTCAAGCATTTTTCTGTGGAGATTGCCGGCCCCTGCCCGGTGACGGACGCCATCGTTACTTCCGGTGGCATAAAGATCAGTGAAATTGACCCAAAGACAATGGAATCAAAACTTGTAAAGGGATTATACTTTTCGGGAGAAATCATGGATGTGGACGCCTATACCGGCGGATTCAACCTGCAGATCGCCTGGGCCACAGGCCGGGCGGCGGGACAGGCTGCGGCGGAGGCGCTGAGACAAGGGGAAGAGAACGCATGAGTGAGAACATTCGCGTGGCCATCGACGGGCCCTCCGGCGCGGGGAAGAGCACCCTGGCCAGGAGCGTGGCCGCCAGACTGAACTTTTTATACGTGGACACAGGTGCCATCTACCGCACCATCGGCTATGCCGTGTGGCGGAAGGGGATCGATCCCCGGGACCGCTCCGCCGTGGTGGCGGTGCTGCCGGACCTGGAGATTTGCCTGACCTATGGGACGGACGGCCTGCAGCACATGGAGCTGAATGGAATGGATGTGACGGCGGAGATCCGCCTGCCGGAGGTGTCCCGCTACGCCTCTCTGGTATCCGCCTATCCGGAGGTTCGGGCGTACCTGCTGGAGATGCAGCGCCAGCTGGCCCGGGAGAACAGCGTGGTGATGGACGGCCGGGATATCGGCACGGTGGTGCTGCCGGATGCGGAGGTGAAGGTGTTTCTCACTGCTTCCGCGGAGGAGCGGGCCCGCCGCCGGATGCTGGAGCTGGAGGAGCGGGGGACGCCGGAGCCTTATGCGGCTATCCTCCGCGCCATTCAGGAACGGGACTGGAACGATACCCACCGTGACGCCGCACCCCTGCGTCAGGCGGAGGACGCGGTGCTGCTGGACACCACGGCTCTGGATTTTTTCCAGAGCGAGGACGCGCTGCTGCACATTATCCGGGAGAGGACGGGACTATGAGCGAAAAGAGGCCGCTGAATGGATTTTTCGTATGCATCTACTATCTGGTAAACTTGGTGGTGGGGATTCTTCACCCGGTCACCATCATCGGGCGGGAGAACCTGCCGGAGCACGGCGCCCTGCTGTGTCCCAACCACAACAGCAACTGGGACCCGGTGCTGGTGGCGCTGAAGGTTCCGGTGAACTACCGGCTCCACATCATGGCCAAGAAGGAGCTGTTCTGCAACAAGGTCTTTGACTGGGTACTGCGGAAGCTGGGCGCCTTCCCTGTTGACCGGGGCGAGGGGGACATTGAGGCGGTGAAAACCGCCCTGAAGGCTATCAAGAGCGGGGACAACCTGCTGATATTCCCGGAGGGAACCCGGGTGGAACACGAGGGGGCTCTGCCCGCCAAGGGTGGTGTGGCCGTCATCGGCATCCGTTCCGGGGCGCAGTTCGTGCCGGTGTACGTGGAGGGGAACAAACGCCTCTTTCGCCGGACCCGCATCATCTTCGGCCAGGCATACCGGCCGGAGGCCACCAGCCGTCGGCCTTCACCGGAGGAGGTCCAGGCCATCGCCGACGAGGTGCTCCGCCGCTCCTACGCCCTGGGGAAGGAGGCGCGATGAAGGTTCTTCTGGCCAAGAGCGCCGGATTCTGCTACGGCGTGAAGCGGGCGGTGGAGTTGGCGGCAAAGACCGGGGAGGAGACCGGCGGATGCTGGATGCTGGGAGACCTGATCCACAACTCCCACGTAGTGGAGGACCTGGCCCGCCAGGGTGTCCGGAAGACCGAGGACTCGGCTGCCCTGGCGGCGGGGGACACGGTGGTGATCCGATCCCATGGAGAATTGAAATCCGTGCTGGACGATCTGGAGGCCCGGGGCGTCCGGTGCGTCAATGCCACCTGTCCCAATGTGATCCGCATCCAGCGCCTAGTGGCCCAGGCGGAGGCGGAGGGCCGTCGTCCGGTGATCATCGGCGAACCCCGGCACCCGGAGGTGATGGGGGTGGCCAGCTGGTGCCGCCAGCCCCTGGTGTTCGACGGGCCGGAGGCCGTGGAGGCCTGGCTGGACGGGGATGAGAAAAGTCGGGAAATCCCTGTTACCGTAGTAGCGCAGACCACCTGCATCCGAAAACTTTTTGAAACTTCTTGGAAAATCATAAAAAAACAGTGTACAAACGTAAAAATCTTTGATACAATATGTAATGCTACGCATGAACGTCAGTCTGAGGCGGCAGAAATCGCCGGCAAAGCAGACGTGATGGTCGTGGTGGGAGACCGTAAAAGCGCCAACACCAAACATCTGACGGAAATTTGCCTGAGGAGATGCCCCCGCGTGGTCCAGATTGAACGCGCGGACGAGCTCTCGCCGGATTTTTTCAATGGTTGTACTGTTGCGGGCCTTACGGCTGGTGCCTCCACGCCTGCGGGCATCATTAAGGAGGTATATGCAACGATGAGCGAAGAAATCAAGGCGGCCGAAGGCAAAGAAGAGTCCTTCGAGGAATTACTGAATCAGTCTTTTAAAACTTTAAATAACGGTGACCGGGTCACCGGCATCGTTACCGCCATCACCCCCACCGAAGTGCAGGTGGACGTGGGCGCCAAGCAGGCGGCCTACATCAAGCTCAGCGAGCTGAGCGACGACCCCAATGTCAAGGCGGAGGACATCATCCACGTGGGCGACCAGATCGAGACCTATGTGGTCCGCGTCAACGACGTGGAGGGCTACGCAGAGCTGTCCAAGAAGCGTCTGGACGCTGCCAAGGTCTGGGAGAACATCGAGCAGGCCGTGGAGGAGAAGACCGTTCTGGAGGGCACTGTCACCGAGGAGAACAAGGGCGGCATCGTGGTGTCCGTCAAGGGTGTGCGGGTATTCGTCCCCGCCTCTCAGAGCGGTCAGCCCCGCGGCGCCGATCTGTCTGCCATGGTGAAGCAGAAGGTCCAGCTGCGAATCACCGAGGTCAACCGCGCCCGCCGGCGCGTGGTGGGCTCCATCCGCTCCGTCACTGAGGAGGCCCGGAAGGCCGCCCAGGCGGAGGTGTGGGCCAACATCGAAGTGGGCAAGCACTACACCGGCACCGTCAAGTCCATGACCAGCTACGGCGTGTTCGTGGACATCGGCGGCGTGGACGGCATGGTACATATCTCCGAGCTCAGCTGGAGCCGGATCAAGACCCCCGCCGAGGTCTGCAAGGTGGGCGATACCATGGACGTGTACGTCATCTCCTTCGATCCCGAGAAGAAGAAGATCTCCCTGGGCGTGAAGGATCACAGCATCGATCCCTGGCAGGTGTTCATGGACAAGTACCAGGTGGGCGACGTGGCCTCTGTCCGCATCGTCAAGCTGATGACCTTCGGCGCCTTTGCCGAGGTCGTGCCCGGCGTGGACGGCCTGATCCATATTTCCCAGATTGCTGACCGGCGCATCGACAAGCCTGAGGATGTCCTCTCCGAGGGCCAGATTGTGGACGCCAAGATCACGGCCATCGACGAGGAGAAGCAGAAGATCTCCCTGTCCATCCGCGCCCTGCTGACTCCCGCAGCCGATGAGGCTGAGGAGGAAGAAGCTCCTGTGGAGGAGTAATCCGCACGGATTTCCAGACCTAAAAAAGACAGGCTCCGGTGAGGGGCCTGCCTTTTTTTGAAAATTTTGTGATTTTTTTCACGGTATGGATTGCTTTTCAAGGGCTGGTATGTTATACTCTTGACAATCAATGTAAGACAACACCGATGACATCATACAACAAACGGGAATTACAGGAGGAAGATCAACATGAGCTACCAGGAAGTGTACAAACAGAAGCTGACAACGGCCGACGAGGCGGTCAAGGCCGTCAAGTCCGGCGACTGGGTGGATTACGGCTGGAGCGTCTGCTCGGCGGATGCCTTGGATAAGGCGCTGGCCCGGCGGATGGGCGAGCTGACCGACGTGAAGATCCGGGGCGGTATCCTGACCCACAAGCCCGCCATTTTCGATGTGCCCAATGCGGCGGAGCATTTCTGCTGGAACTCCTGGCACATGGGCGGCATCGAGCGCAAGGCCGTGAGCGAGGGCTTCTCCTATTACATCCCCCTGCGGTATTCTGAGCTGCCGGGGTATTACCGCAACTGCATCAAGAGCCTGGACGTGGCCATGTTCCAGGTGGCCCCCATGGACGAGCACGGCTGGTTCAATTTCGGTCCCGGCGGCTCCCACCTGAAGGCTGTGTGCGAGTGCGCCAAGACCGTCATCGTGGAGGTCAACAAGAACATGCCCGTGTGCTTGGGCGGGTTTGAGAACTGCATCCACATCGACGACGTGGACATGATCGTGGAGGGAGAGAACCCTGCTTTGGATGAGCTGGGCGGCGGCGGAGCCGCCAGTGAGGTGGACATGGCGGTGGCCAAACTGGTGGTGCCGGAGATCTGTGACGGTGCCTGCCTGCAGTTGGGCATCGGCTCTATGCCCAACGCCATCGGCAAGATGATCGCCGAGAGCGACTTGAAGGATTTGGGCGTGCACACCGAGATGTACGTGGACGCCTTCGTGGACATGTCCATAGCCGGTCGCATCACGGGCCTGCGCAAGCCCTTTGACCGGGGCCGGCAGACCTATGCCTTCGCGGCGGGCACACAGAAGCTGTATGACTTCATCGACAACAACCCTGAGTGCATGGCTGCTCCCGTCAGCTATGTGAACGACATTGCCCGGGTGTCTCAGATCGACAACTTCATCTCCATCAACGGCGCCGTGGATATCGACCTGTACGGCCAGGTGTCCTCTGAGTCCTCTGGAATTCACCATATCTCCGGTGCCGGCGGCCAGCAGGACTTCGTCATGGGCGCGTACCTGTCCAAGGGCGGCAAGAGCTTCATCTGCTGCTCCTCCTCCTACATGGACAAAAAAAGCGGCCAGCTGAAGTCCCGTATCCGGCCCACGCTGCTGGAGGGGTCCGTGGTCACCGCCACCCGCACCAACCTCCACTATGTAGTGACGGAGTACGGCAAGTTCAACGCCAAGGGCAAGTCCACTTGGGAGCGGGCCGAGGGCCTGATTGCCATCGCCCATCCTCAGTTCCGCGAGGAGCTGATCGCCGAGGCGGAGAAGATGCACATCTGGCGCCGTTCCAACAAGAGATAACAAAATCCTCCGGAGCCGGGCGGCATATCTGCCGTCCGGCTCTTTTGTACAGGGGGGACCTGTGTCTGGAGGAGCTGATGCCCTTGCCGCGGGTGGATGATTCTCTGCGGAAAGTGTAAGGCACCGGAAAAGATAGTAAAAAAATTTCAAAATAAGCTTGTAAAGCCGCTGAAAAGCCGGTATAATGAAATTTATGAAAACAGAAAAGTGGAAATAGAGGGAGCGGGTTCCAGTCACCGCCCGGCGGAAATGGGAAGGAGTTTACCATGTTCAGCGTTGGGGATCTGGTCGTTCATCCAATGCATGGGGCCGGCGTGATCGACGCCATCGTTCAGGAAAAGGTTGCGGGGAGTACACAGGACTACTATGTGTTCAAAATGCCGGTGGGTGGACTGCTGTTGAAGATCCCCACCGCCAACAGCCAGACGATTGGAGTCCGCTCGGTCATCCAGCGGCCGGAGGCGGAAGCCCTGATTGCCGCTATCCCGTCTTTGGCGGTGGAGGAGAGCAGCAACTGGAACAAGCGGTACCGGGAAAATCTGCTGCGGATGAAGAGCGGGGATCTGTACGAGGTGGCACGTGTGATTAAGGGGCTGATGTTCCGGGAACGGAAGCGGGGCCTCTCCAATGGGGAGCGGAAGATGCTTCATACGGCCCGCCAGATCCTGCTGTCGGAGCTGGTGCTGGCAGAGGACAGCGGCTATGAAGAGGTGGAGCGGCGTGTGGAGCAGGCCATGCTCCAGACACCGGAGATCCAGAGATAACGTGTTCGCGGACCATGTCCGCGAACATTCTGCTGTTTCAGGAGAAATTTCCAGGGAGGTCGGATCATGGCATTTTTCAAAAAATTCCGGGATGCCCAGCGCCCTTGCTGCGCCGCGCTGGTGGCGGCGGCAGGCAGTTCTTCCCGCATGGGCGGGGTGAACAAGCTGCTGCAGCCCCTGGACGGCATTCCTGTACTGGCCCGGACACTGACGGCCCTGCAGATGGCCCGGCGGATCGACGAGATCGTGGTGGCCGCCCGAGAGGAGGACTTTCTGGAGATCTCCCAGCTGTGCAGGACCTACGGCATCACCAAATGCACCAAGGTGATCCGGGGCGGGGAGAGCCGGGCCCACTCGGTACTTCTGGCAGCACTGGAGGCCGGGGAGGGCATGGAGCTGCTGGCGGTGCAGGACGGCGCCCGCCCCCTGGTGACGCCGGAGCTCATCGACGATGTGGCGGAGCAGGCCGCCCGCTGCGGGGCGGCGGCCCCGGCGGTGGCGGTGAAGGACACCATCAAAGCCGTCCGGGACGACGGCACGGTGGCGGAGACGCTGGACCGGGCGGCCCTGCGGGCTGTGCAGACACCCCAGATCTTCGAGAGCGCGCTGCTGAAAGCCGCGCTTCAGGCGGCTGTTGAGGGGGGCATCCCCATAACGGATGACTGCTCCGCCGTGGAGCGGCTGGGCAAGCGGGTCTATCTGGTGGAGGGGGACGAGGAAAACCTGAAGATCACCACTCCGGTAGACCTGATTTTGGCGGAGGCTATTCTGCAGGCCAGGGAGGATCGGATATGACGAATCTGCGGATCGGACATGGATATGACGTCCACCGGCTGACGGAGAGGCGGCGGCTGGTGCTGGGGGGCGTGGAGATCCCCTGGGACTGTGGGCTGCTGGGCCACTCCGACGCGGACGTGCTGACCCACGCGGTAATGGACGCCCTCTGCGGCGCCGCCAAGCTGGGGGACATCGGCAAGCTGTTCCCGGACAGCGATCCCCGCTACGCCGGTATTTCCAGCCTGGAGCTGCTGCGGCAGGTGGCAGCGCTGCTGCAGGAGAGAGGATGGGCCGTGGTGAACATCGACGCCACCCTCATCGCCCAGGCCCCCAAGGTGGGCCCCTACCGCCCGGAGATGGAGGCGAACCTCTCCGCAGCTCTTGGGACGGATGCGGACCGGGTGAATGTGAAGGCCACCACAGAGGAGCATCTGGGCTTTACCGGGGACGGCTCCGGCATGGCGGCCCATGCGGTGGCGCTGCTGGAACGGCTCCCCTGAAAAAAAGGACGTGCCTCGGGCGCGTCCTTTTCGCACGTCCGCGCCTCCCGACCATAGAATGGGTAGAGAGGAGGAGTGTCTGTGGAGCACTATTTGATTATCGCCCGCTCGGTGACCTATGCCCAGCGGATGCAGCGGGCGCTGGCCCGGTCGGGGATCCGAAGCCGGATCTTCCGGGCCCCCCGGGACCTGACGGACCGGGGCTGCGCCTACGCCGTGCAGATCGCGGACTCCGACCTGACGGCTGCCCTGACGGCCCTTCACAGGGAATCTTTGGACCCTGTTCAGATATTCTTGACCCAGCGGGGGACGTTCCGGGAGGTGAGACCGTGATCTATTTTGACAGCGCGGCCACCACCTTCCAGAAGCCCCGGACTGTGGCGGACGCCATGCGGAACGCCATGGCCACCATGAGCTCTCCCGGCCGCGGCGGATACCCCGCCGCCATGCGTGCGGCGGAGGCTGCCTTCGACTGCCGGACAGAGCTGGCGGAGCTGTACCATCTGGAGAACCCGGAGCAGGTGGCCTTCACCATGAACGCCACCCACGGCCTGAACATTGCCATCAAGAGCCTGGTGCCCCCCGGCGGGAAAGCCGTGATCTCCGGATATGAGCACAACGCTGTCACCCGGCCCCTGGCGGCCCTGGGAGCCCAGGTGTCTGTGGCGGCGGCGCCCCTGTTTCAGCCTGCAGCGGTGACGGCGGCCTTTGACCGCCTGATCGTGCCCGGCACGGACGCGGTGATCTGCAACCACGTGTCCAACGTATTCGGCTTCGTCCAGCCGGTGGAGGCTATCGCCGCTATCTGCCGGGAGCGGGAGGTACCCTTCATCATCGACGCGTCCCAGTCCGCCGGGATGCTGACCCTGGACATGACGGCCCTGGGGGCGGCCTTCATCGCCATGCCGGGCCACAAGGGCCTGTACGGCCCCCAGGGGACCGGCGTACTGCTGTGCGGGAAGGACGTCCCCGTCCGCACACTGCTGGAGGGCGGCACCGGCAGCATCTCTATCCAGCAGGAGATGCCGGACTTCCTGCCGGATCGGCTGGAGGCGGGCACCCACAATATGCCCGGCATCGCAGGGCTGCTGGCGGGGGTCCGATTCGTCCGCCAGCTGGGGCCGGAGGCCATCTGCGCCGGAGAGCGGCAGCTGACCTTCCAGGCGGCGGAGGGCCTGCGGCGACTCCCTGGACTGCAGGTGTTTGCCCTGCCGGACCTGGCGGCCCAGGCGGGGGTGCTCTCCATTGTCCCGGAGCGCATGGACGCAGAGGCATTGGGCGCGGCCCTGGCAGACCGGGGCATCGCCGTGCGGGCGGGCCTTCACTGCGCGCCCCTGGCCCACCGCACCGCCGGGACGCTGGACACCGGCACCGTCCGGCTGAGTTTTTCCCACTGGAACACGCGGGAGGAAGTATCCCGTTTCCTAGTGGCTATGGGGGAGATCCTGAGGTGACTTTCTGAACAGACCGTGAATTTTAGCTTGGTTTGCCTTGCATTCTACAGGCAGATTTTATATAATCTAGATATTCATGGCCTGAAAGGGATGATGACGTCCAATGGAATTTGTCACGCTCTCCACACTGCCCGGGATCATCGGCCGGTATCTGATGATGCTGAAGGTCACGGACATTTTGGATATAGCGATTATGGTGTTTGTGTTTTACAAGGCTCTGACGCTGATTCAGAGCACCCGGGCCGCCAGCCTGCTCAAGGGCGTGCTGGTGTTTCTGGCGGCGCTGATGCTGTCCATGGTCCTGAATATGAACAGCATCAACTTTATCATGAACCAGCTGGTGAGGTGGGGCGTGGTGGCGATGATCGTCCTCTTCCAGCCCGAGATCCGACGCATCCTGGAGGAGGTGGGCAGCCGCCGCTTCATCGCCTTCTTCTCCCGGGCGGAGGCCGGCACCGCCGTGGAACAGGCCATCGACCAGACGGTGCTGGCCTGCACCGAGATGTCCCAGTCCCGCACCGGCGCCCTGATCGTGTTCGAGCGGGAAAACCTGCTGGACGACATGGTCCGCAGCGGCACGGTGCTGGACGCGGCGGTCTCCAGCGAATTGCTGAAAAACATCTTCTTTGTAAAGGCTCCCATGCATGACGGCGCCGTCATCGTCCGGAACGGGCGGGTGCTTGGCGCCGGATGCATGCTGCCTCTCAGCAAGAACGTGAACCTCTCCCGGGAGCTGGGGATGCGCCACCGGGCCGGTATCGGCATGAGCGAGAACGCCGACGCCGTGGTGGTCATCGTCTCCGAGGAGACCGGGTCCATCTCCGTGGCCATCGGGGGAATGCTCAAGCGGCACCTCAAGCCGGAGACGCTGGCCAATATCCTGCGGAACGAGTTGCTTCCGCAGGAGGCCGGGGAGGACAAGCCCAAGTTCAGCCTGATGAATCTGCTGCGGGCCGGAAGCACGGGAGGCGACAACCATGAAAAGTAATCCCAAGCAGAAGGCGGTGTATCTCGCCCTGTGCATCCTGGCGGCCATCGTGGTGTGGATCTTCGTAGACAACTTCGGAAACAACGGCGGTGCGGTGATGCATACCAAGTGGTTCCGGGATGTGCCCATCACCTACACTGGGGAGACGGTCCTTACAGAGCGTGGCTTCATGCTGCTGGACGAGGATACCGTCAGCACCGTGGATTTGGAGATGGAAGGGACCGCGTTTGACCTGGCTCTGCTGGACAAAGACTATATCCGGGTAACAGTGGATCTCTCCAATGTGAGCCGGACAGGGGTGCAGACGGTGACCTCGGTGATTTACGGCTATACGGAAGAGTATTTCCGGCAGAATATTACGGTGAGCGACCGGACGCCCTCCGTCATCACCATCAACGTGGCGGAGCTGTACCACAAGACGGTGGATGTCCGGTGCGAGATCTCCGGCAATGTGGCAGAGGGTTACTCCGCCGGAGAGCTGCAGGTCAGCCCCACGGAGATCGAGGTCCGGGGCGATCAGGAGGATGTAGATGCCGTCAGCTATGCCAAGGTGACCCTGGATCTGGGAGAGGACGCCACCTCCACAGTCACGGGAGAGCTGCCCATCCAGTTCTATGACGCAAACGACCAGCTGCTGGAGAACACCAGCCTCCAGACCACAGAGGAGACCATTCAGGTGACGCTGCCGGTATATGTCACCCGGGAGCTGCAGCTGACCATGAACTTCGTGGAGTCCGCCGGCGCCCGCATGTACAACGTGGACTGGGGGATCGAGCCGTCCACCATCTTGGTGTCCGGCCCGGCAGATGTGCTGAACAGCATGGACAGCATCGTTCTGGACGATTTCAATCTGGCGGAGCTGGGCAGCACCACCAATTACAGCTATGCCATTCCCATCCCGGAGGGATGCGAGAATCTCAGCGGCGTCACACGCGCCACGCTGCGCATCTCCTTCAAGGATATGCAGCGCACCACGGTGACGGCCACCAACTTCATTCTGGAGAACGCGCCGGAGGACCGGACCGTAGACCTGCTGACAGAGCAGCTGGCCGTGTCCATCTTCGGCACCAGCGGGGATGTGGGGGCCATTACCTCGGACAACATTCTGGTGACGGTGGACCTGGCGGACTTCGGCTCCGCCGTGGGCACCTACACTGTCCCCGCGGAGGTGACGGTGGTGGGGCACGACGTGGGCGTCTCCGGCGGGACGTATCAGGTGCGTGTCACCATTTCTGAACAGACATCCGATCAGCCGGCGGAGCCTGATACGCCCGCCGGGGAGACCCCAGATACAGGAGACGAGACAACATGACGCAGATCGCAACAGTTGAACGAATTTTAGATGCGGACCACGCGGAGATTTCCGTACCCCGGAAATCCGCCTGCGGACACGACTGCGAGGAGTGCGCCGGCTGCGGCGTCACCGGCGCGGCGGTCCACGCCCGGGCCAGCAACCCCATCGGCGCCCGGCCCGGACAGAAGGTGGTTGTGGAGAGCAGCACCAAGAATATGCTGCGGATCGTGGTACTGGTGTACCTGATCCCGGTGGTGCTCTTCCTGGCGGGGTATGTCATCATGTCCCTGCTGACGGACAGCGTGGCGGCGCAGTACGCGGTGGCTGCGGCCGGATTCGCGGCGGGCATCGTCTTTGCCATCTTCTATGACCGCAGGCTGCGGGCCAGGGGCGGCCTGACCTTCAACATCGTCCGGGTGTTCTGAGGCGGTGTTCGGCTATGTACGCCCCCCGCTGGAGATCCTGCCTCAGGAGGAGGCAGAGCGGTTCCGGCGGGCATACTGCGGGCTGTGCCACACCCTGGGGGAGCGGTACGGCCCGGCGGCCCGGATGATCCTGAACTACGACTTCACCTATCTGGCCATCCTGCTGTCGGATCCGGAAGAAGCTGCACCCTGCCGGAGGCGGTGCGTGTCCAGCCCCGTCCGGCTCCGGGCGTACCAGCCCGCAACCGCGGCCCTGGAGCTGGCAGCGGATGAGAGCGTGATTCTGGCCTACTGGCAGCTGCGGGACGGCGTGGAGGACCACGGCCTCTGGAAGGGGTTGGGCTACCGGGTCTCCGCCGCCGCACTGCGGGGCGGCTATCGAAAGGCTGCCGCGGCCCGGCCGGAGTTTGACGGCCGGGTGCGGGAACAGCTGGCGGCTCTGAGCCGCTTGGAGGGGGAGTGTTGTCCCTCCATGGATCAGGCGGCAGATACCTTTGCCCAGCTGCTGGCGGCAGCGGCTGCCGGGGTGGAGGACCCGGTGCGGCGGCGGGTGCTGGAGCAGATGCTCTACCACCTGGGCCGGTGGGTGTATCTGATCGACGCGGCGGACGACCTGCAAAAAGACGCCGTCTCCGGGAATTATAATCCCGTGGCCCTGCGCTATGGCCTGCGGGACGGCAAATGGGACGAGGAGAGCCGCCGGGCCTTTGCCAGAACGCTGGACCACTCCATCCACATGATCGCCACGGCCTTTGAGCTGTGGGACTTCGGCGTCTGGCGCCCCCTGCTGGAGAGTACGGTGTACACCGGGCTTTTTGCCGTGGGCCGGGCCGTGCTGGAGGGCACCTTCCACAAAATGCCCCCCAGGGAACAGAGAAAGAAACACAAGAAGGCTGAGGAGACCACATGAACGATCCCTATCAGATACTGGGTGTGTCGGAGAACGCCTCCGACGAGGAGATCAAAAAAGCATATCGGGACCTGGCCCGGAAGTACCACCCGGATAACTACCATGACAATCCGCTGGCGGATCTGGCGCAGGAGAAGATGAAAGAGATCAACGCCGCCTACGAGCAGATCACCAAGGAGCGGGCCTCCGGCAAGCGGGGGAGTGGCTCCGGCGGGGCCTCTTACGGCGCTTCCGGCTACGGCGGATACGGCGGCTATCAGGGCTACGGCGGATATGGGGGCTCCCAGAGTTACAGCGGTCAGAGCTCCGTGCTCCAGCAGGCCCGCATCGCCATCAACACCGGCAACATCAGCCGGGCGGAGGCGCTGCTGGCCAATTACAGCGACCACAATGCGGAGTGGAACTTCCTGAAGGGGGCGGTCTGCTACCGCCGGGGCTGGCTGGACGAGGCGCTGCGGTACTACCGGACCGCCTGCCAGATGGACCCCACCAACGCCGAGTACCGGCAGGCGCTGGAGTATATGGAGGGCACGGACGACACGGCATACCGCCCCGGCGGCGGGAGTTTCGGCACCTTGTGCGGCGGAAATCCCTGTATGAGCCTGTGCTGTCTCTGGGCGCTCTGCAATGGCGGCGGCTATTGGTTCTGCTGCTGAGAGACCACAAGAGAGGAAGTAGGGATCACATGATTAAGAGCATGACCGGCTACGGCCGGGCAAGACAGGAGCTGCACAAGCGGGACATCACGGTGGAGGTCCGCTCCGTCAACAACCGGTATCTGGACTGCACCGTGAAGATGCCCCGGATGTATGCCTTTGCGGAGGACGCGGTGAAAAAGCACGTCCAGCAGGCGGTGTCCCGGGGAAAGGTGGACGTGTTCATCACTGTGGACGCCACTGCCGCGGATGTGGTCAAGGTTGCGGTGAACCGGGAGCTGGCGGCCCAGTATGCCGCCGCCCTGGGGGAGCTGTCGGACGTCTGCGGCACAGCGGACTATCGGCCCGCGCCGGAGACGCTGGCCCGGTTCCCGGACGTCCTCACCGTCACGAAGGCGGATGAGGACCTGGAGACTGTCAGCGCCGACCTCTGCGCGGTCTTGGACGAGGCGCTGGCCGCGTACAATGACATGCGGGCCGTAGAGGGGCAGAAGCTGGCGGAGGACATCTCCAACCGGCTGGACGCCATTGAGCGCTACACCGGACAGGTGGAGATGCGGTCGCCGGAGACGGTGGCGGAGTACCGCGCCAAGCTCACCGCCCGGATGGAGGAGGTGCTGCAGAGCACCACCGTCGACGAGCAGCGGATCCTGATGGAGGCCGCCATCTACGCGGACAAGGTGGCTGTGGACGAGGAGACCGTCCGCCTGCGGAGCCACGTGGCCCAGCTGCGGACCATGCTGGCAAGCGACGAGCCCATGGGCCGGAAGATGGACTTCCTGATTCAGGAGGTCAACCGGGAGTCCAACACCATCGGCTCCAAGTGCAACGATGTGGCCATCGCCAATGTGGTAGTGGGGCTGAAGGCGGAAGTGGAGAAGATGCGGGAGCAGGTCCAGAATGTGGAGTGATGGAAGATGAAGCTCATCAACATCGGATTCGGCAATCTGGTCTCCGCTGACCGGCTGGTGGCTGTGGTGGGGCCGGACTCGGCCCCCATCAAGCGCATGGTGCAGGAGTCCCGGGAGCGGGGAATGCTGATCGACGCCACCTACGGCCGCAAGACCGCGTCCATTTTTATCATGGACAGTGACCACGTGGTACTGTCGGCCCTGCCGCCGGAGCGGTTCGCACCGAAGGAAGAGAGAGAGAACGAAGAATAGGAGCGTGTGTATATGAGAAAGGGGAGGACCTTTGTGGTCTCCGGCCCCTCCGGCGTGGGGAAGAGCACGGTGCTCAAGGCCCTGCTGGAGTCCCGGAAGAATCTGTATTTTTCTGTGTCGGCCACCACGCGGGACCCGCGTCCCGGAGAGCTGGACGGCATCCACTACTACTTCATGGACGTGGAGTCCTTCCGGAAGTGGATCGCCATGGACCAGTTCCTGGAGTACGCGGAGTATGTGGGGAACTTCTACGGCACACCCAAGAAGTTTGTGGACGATGCCATGAAGGCCGGGAAGGACGTGATCCTGGATATTGAGATCCAGGGCGCCATCCAGGTGTGCAGCAAGCGGCCGGACACGGTGCGCATCTTCATCGCCCCTCCCAGCTGGGCGGAGCTGGAGCGCCGCCTGACAGAGCGGGGCACCGACAGCCCCGAGAAGATCCAGAAGCGGCTGCTGCGGGCCAAAGTGGAGTTTCAGACGGCCCACACCTATGATTACTTTGTCATCAACGACACCGTGGAGAATGCGGTGGGGGAGCTGAACGCCATTATCACGGCGGAGCACTGCAAGCCCCAGGAGCGCATGGAGATCATCAGCGGACGCTGAGACGCCCGCTTTGTTCATAAATAAATTTACGCCTGCAAGGCAGATAGGAAGTTGATCCATTATGATGCTGTATCCCGCAATGAACAAGCTGACCGGCTATATCCCCAACCGCTATATGCTGGTGGACGTGGTGGCCCGCCGGGCCCGGCAGATCGCCGACGAGGCGGAGGAGACTGGCGAGCATCTGACGGAGAAGCCCGTCACCCTGGCCATCCAGGAAGTGGCGGACGGCAAGCTGGACGCCAGAAACATGGACCTGACCATTGAGGAACCGGAGGATCTACAGCCGGCGGAGGAAGAGGCACAGTAACAACAGGAGGGGCGAGGCATGGAAACCGCTGAGATCGTGAAAATCGCGGTGAGCGCCGCGCCCTATTCCATTGACAAGCCCTATGACTACTTGGTTCCCCCGGAGCTGCTGGAAACGGCGGTACCCGGCGTCCGGGTCACCGTGCCCTTCGGCCGGGGCAACCGCACCAGTGAGGGCATTATTCTGGCCCGGACGCCAGGTGAAAAGATGCAGGGGCTCAAACCCCTGCTGTCGGTCCTGGACCGAGGGCCGGTACTGGACGGCGATGGCATCGCCCTGGCATTGTGGCTGCGGCAGCGGTACTTCTGCACGCTGTTTGAAGCGGTGAAGGCCATCCTGCCCGCCGGACTCTGGTACCAGATCCGGGAGGTCTGGCATGTGGCAGAGGGCATGGACCGCTGCGCGGCCGACGGCGCGGCCACCGGCATCCGACGGGCCGCCCCGGTGCTGGACGCCTTGTTTGCCGCCGGAGGCTCCGCAGAGCTGTCAGTGCTGGAGGAGGCCTGCGGCAGGGAGGCTGGCACTGTGCTGCGGGCACTGCAGAGGGCCGGGGTCACGGTCTGCGAGACTGCGGCCCGCCGGAGGATCGGCGACAAGTCCCGTCGGATGGTGGAACTGGCCGTCAGCGCCGAGGAGGCCGCATCTCTGACGGAAAAGCGATCCTCCCCCCAGCGGCGGGAGGCGGTGCGTCTCCTGGCGGCAGAGGGGCGGATGAGCGCGGCGGAGGTATGCTACTTCACAGGCGTCTCCATGGCCGCCCTCCGGGGGATGGAGAAGGCGGGGATCGTGGCTTTTTCAGCGGAAGAGGAGCTGCGGCTGCCGGACCTGACGGCGGTGGAACCCAGCGGTCCTATCGTCCTCAATGAGGAACAGGAGGCGGCCTTTCAGTCTATCCGGACCCTGACGAAGACCGGGAAGCCGGAGGCGGTGCTGCTCCAGGGCGTCACCGGCAGCGGCAAGACCCAGGTCTATCTCCGTCTGGTTCAGGAAATACTGAGCCGGGGGAGGCGGGCCATGGTCCTGGTGCCGGAGATCGTGCTGACGCCCCAGATGATGCGGCGGTTCTCCGCCTGTTTTGGGGACCAGGTGGCCATGCTCCACAGCTCCCTGCGGATGACGGAGCGCTACGACCAGTGGAAGCGTATCCGCCGGGGCGAGGTCCAGGTGGTGCTGGGCACCCGGTCCGCCATCTTCGCCCCGCTGAAAAACGTGGGCCTGATCGTCCTGGACGAGGAGCAGGAGAGCAGCTATCAGTCGGAAAACCCGCCCCGGTATCACACCCGGGACGTGGCCAAATACCTCTGCGCCCGGGACAAGTCCACCTTGGTCCTGGGGTCTGCCACTCCGGCGGTGGAGACCGCCTGGAACGCGGAGCATGGGATCTATCACAAGGCGCTGCTGCGCCAGCGATATAACCGGCAGGCATTGCCGGAGGTGCTGGTGGCGGACCTGAAACAGGAAATCCGGGCGGGCAACGCCGGGATGGTGGGGCAGGTCCTCCGCACTGAGCTGGAGGAAAACTTGCGGCGGGGAGAGCAGAGCATCCTGCTGCTGAACCGCCGGGGCAGCAGCAGGTATCTGCTGTGCGGGGAGTGCGGCCATGTGCCGGAGTGTCCCCGCTGCAGCGTGGCGCTGACGTATCACTCCGCCAATGGGCGGCTGATGTGCCACTACTGCGGCCACTCGGAGCGATCCAGCGACACCTGCCCCGTCTGCGGCGGCATCATGAAGCACGTGGGCACCGGCACTCAGAAGGTGGAGGAGGAGCTCCACGATCTGTTCCCAGGTACGGAGGTGCTGCGGATGGACGCAGACACCGCCGAGGGCCGTCATGAGCAGCTGCTGGACAAGTTTGAGCGGGAGCGGATTCCCATCCTCCTGGGCACCCAGATGGTGGCCAAGGGGCTGGACTTTCCCCAGGTGACACTGGTGGGGGTTCTGGCTGCGGATCTGTCCCTGTATGTAGACAACTACCGGGCCGCCGAGCGGACCTTCAGCCTGCTGACCCAGGTGGTGGGCCGGGCGGGCCGGGGCGGCAGTGCCGGCCGGGCGGTGATCCAGACCTACACCCCGGAAAACGATGTGATCCAGTGCGCGGCTCGGCAGGATTACCAGGGGTTTTATGAGCGGGAGATCCGGATGCGGCGATTGCGGCGGTTTCCGCCATTTGCAGACCTCTTCACCTTCACCGTCTCCGGTACCGAGGAGGGCGCCGTCCTCCGGGCCGCCGTCGCAGTGCGGGAAGAGCTGCGCCGCCTCTGCGCCCTGCCGGAGCTGGCGGCCGGAGAACCGGAGGTGCTGGGTCCCGCCCCTGCGCCGGTGATGAAGCTGAATAACCGCTACCGCTACCGCTGCCTGCTGGTGGGAAAGAACGACAGGCCCACCCGAGAGGCGGTGAGCTGGCTGCTGAAGGCATTTGCAAACGACCGCGCCAACCGCGGGATGAATCTATTTGTGGACTGCAACTCCATGGAGTGAGCAGCGTTTTGAAGGAGGTCAAGGACTTATGGCTTTACGGAAGATCGTGGTGCAGGGAGAGGAGTGCCTGACAAAGGTGTGCCGCCCTGTGACGGAGTTCAACCCTCACCTGCACCAGTTGCTGGACGATATGCTGGAAACACTGGAGGATGCCAATGGCGCTGGGCTGGCTGCTCCCCAGGTGGGAGTGCTGCGCCGGGTGTGCGTGGTGCTGGACGAGGACTCTGAGGAGTATATCGAACTGGTGAACCCGGAGATCGTGGCTCAGAGCGGCGAGCAGACCGGGCTGGAGGGCTGCCTCAGCGTGCCCGGCAAATGGGGCATCGTCACCCGGCCGGACGTGGTCCGGGTCCGGGCCCAGGACCGGTATGGCGACTGGTTCGAGGTGGAGGGCGAGGGCCTGACGGCCCGAGCCTTCTGCCACGAGATCGAGCATCTGGACGGCCATCTGTTTGTGGAGCACATCGACCACTTCCTCTCTGATGAGGAGCTTCGGGACTATCTGGAGCAGGAAGAGCGGGAGGCCCGTGAGGCCGCAGAAGCTCAGGAAGGGGAGTGAGCCCATGCGGATCCTGTTCATGGGCACGCCGGACTTCGCCGTGGCGTCCTTGCGGCGGCTGGTGGCCGACGGCCATGAGGTCTGCGGCGTGTTCACGCAGCCGGACAAGCCCAAAAACCGGGGACATAAGCTGGTGCCAACGCCTGTAAAGGAATTTGCTTTGACAGAAAATATTCCCGTCTATCAGCCTTTGAAGATGCGGGACGGCACGGCGCTGGAGCTGGTGCAGTCCCTGGCACCGGAGCTGACGGTGGTGGCGGCCTACGGCCGCATCCTGCCGGAGGACATTCTGGAGGCGCCCAGATACGGCTCTATCAACGTCCACTCGTCTCTGCTGCCCAAGTATCGGGGGGCGGCCCCCATCAACTGGGCCATCCTGAACGGGGAGGAGACTACCGGCGTCTCCATCATGTATATGGCGAAGGAGCTGGACGCAGGGGACGTGATCCTGCAGAAGGAGACTCCCATCGGCCCGGACGAGGACGCCCAGGCCCTGACGGTGCGCCTGGCGGACCTGGGGGCAGAGGCCCTCAGCGAGGCGGTGGCGGCCATCGGAAACGGCACAGCCGCCCGGACACCCCAGGATGAGAGCCGTCAGACCTACGCCTCCATGCTGACAAAAGAGATGTCCCCCATCGACTGGACCCGCTCCGCCCGGGAGATCGACTGTCAGGTCCGGGGACTGATTCCCTGGCCCTGCGCGGCCTGCGAGCTGGCAGGGCAGCGGTTCAAGGTCTACCGCACCGCCCCCGGCGAACAGACCGGCGCGGCGCCCGGTACAGTGCTCTCCGCCGGGAAGCAGGGCATCCAGGTGGCCTGCGGCAGGGGAGAGAGCCTGTATCTCACGGAGATCCAGGCGGAGGGCGGCAAGCGCATGGCTGCGGCGTCCTATCTGCTGGGCCACCCGTTGGAGGTCTGAGCTCCGCCAGTTTCACAATTCGGGAGGTTTTTATGCCCTATTACGGTCATATCTATTACGGTTATGGCGACTTTCTTGCAAATAATCTGTACGTCCTGCTGCTGATCCCAGTGCTGCTGCTGTCCCTGTGGGCCCAGTTCCAGGTGTCCGGCAGCTTCCGGCGGTACAATGCCGTGAACAACCGGCGCCGCATCACCGGTGCCCAGGCGGCGGAAGCGGTGCTGCGGGCTCACGGGGTATTCGGTGTGCCTGTCCGGCCCTGCCGGGGAAATCTGACAGACCACTACGACCCTCGGGACAATACCATCTACCTGTCTGAGACAGTCTACGACGCCCCCACCATCGCGGCGGTGGGCGTGGCGGCCCACGAGGCGGGCCACGCTGTCCAGTACGCGGAAAACTACGGCCCTGTGCGGCTGCGCACGGCCATCATCCCCGCCACGCGGATCGGTTCCAGTCTGTCCTTCATCCTGTTGCTGGTGGGGCTGGTGCTGTACAACCAGTCTCTGTTCTTCATCGGCATCGTGCTGTTTTCCTTCACCACGCTGTTCCAGCTGGTGACGCTGCCGGTGGAGTTCAACGCCTCCGCCCGGGCCATCGCCACCATCGACGGGGCGGGCCTGCTGGATGAGGATGAGCTGCCCGGCGCCAAAAAGGTGCTGCGGGCCGCGGCGTTGACCTATGTGGCGGCGCTGCTGATGAGCCTGCTGCAGCTGATGCGGTTTGTGCTGATCTTTATCGGCCGCGGCGGCCGCGATCAGGGAGGCAGCCAATGAGGGCCCCTAATGCCCGGGACACCGCCCTGCGCGTCCTGGTGAGCTGCCGCACGGCCGGGGCCTGGGCGGATGCGGCCCTGAGGGCCCAGCTCCGCCGGGACGGCCTGTCCGGACCAGAGGCGGCGCTGTGCAGCCGTATCGTCTACGGCGTGATGCAGAACCGGCTGCTGCTGGACTTCTACCTGGGTGCCTACTGCTCCCAAAAGGTCGACCACTTGCAGCCGCCGCTGCTGGAAATTCTGCGGATTGGGGCTTATCAAATTCTGTTTCTGGATAAAATTCCCCACAGCGCCGCTGTCAATCAGGCGGTGGAGCAGGCCAAGGACAACGGCCGGGCCAAGGCAGCCGGGCTGGTGAACGCGGTGCTGCGGCAACTCTCCCGGAACAAGGTGCACCTGCCGAGGATCCCAGACCAGGATGCACTGCACAGCCTCTCCATCCGGTACAGCCATCCCAAGTGGCTGGTGAAACGCCTCCAGGCCATTCTGGGGCCGGAGACGGAAGCCTGCCTTGCGGCCGACAACGCTCCGGCGCCGCTGACGATTCAGGTGAATCCGCTGAAAGCTGCTGCGGAGGAGCTGACGGCGGAGCTGGAGGCATCCGGCGTGATTGTCCGGCCCCATCCTTGGGTGTCCGGATGCCTAGAGCTGGACCACGCCGGGGACCTGACGGCGCTGGCGCCTTTCCGAGCGGGAAAATTCCTGGTCCAGGACCCGGCGGCCCGGCTGGTGTCCCAAATCGCCGGGGTGGAGCCGGGTATGCGGGTGCTGGACGTGTGCGCCGCGCCGGGAGGCAAGTCCTTCTCCGCCGCCTTCGCGATGGAGGACCAGGGGGAGATTTTGGCCTGCGACCTTCACGAGAACAAGCTGAAGCGCATCCGGGAGGGGGCGGAGCGACTGGGCCTTGCGTGCATCCAGACTACCGCCGCAGACGGCCGGGGGTTCCGGCCGGAGTGGGAGGCGGCCTTCGATGTGGTGCTGGTGGACGCCCCCTGCTCGGGTTTCGGCATCATCCGGAAGAAGCCGGATGTCCGGTACAAAAAGCCTGACGACCTGTTCGCCCTGCCGGTGATCCAGCGGGCGATCTTGGACAACGCCGCCCGGTACGTGAGGCCCGGCGGCACGCTGGTGTACTCCACCTGCACGATCCTGCCGGAGGAGAACGAGGGTGTATCCGACAGCTTCCTGGCAGAGCACCCGGACTTTTGCCGCACGCCCTTCTCCCTGTCCGGACCGGTGGGGGAGACCGAGGGCCAGGTGACTCTGTGGCCCCACCGCCACGGCACCGACGGCTTTTACATCTGCCGCATGACGCGGAATTGAGGAACGATCCATGACCGATTTGAAATCACTGACCCTGCCGGAGATGACGGCCTTCCTCCAGTCCCTGGGGGAGCCGGCCTTCCGGGGCAGGCAGGTGTTCACCTGGCTCCACCGGGGGGTGACGGACTTCGATGGGATGACCAATCTCTCCAAGTCCCTGCGGGAAAAGCTGAAGGAGACCTGTTTCATCACTGCCCCCCAGGTGGCCCGCAAGCAGGTGTCCCGGTTGGACGGGACCATCAAATACCTCTGGGAGCTGTCCGATGGCAACTGCATCGAGACGGTGCTCATGCAGTACCATCACGGCAACACCGTGTGCATCTCCTCCCAGGTGGGGTGCCGGATGGGGTGCGCCTTCTGTGCCTCCACCATCGCCGGCAAGGTCCGGGACCTGACCCCGGCGGAGATGCTGGACCAGGTGCTGTTCACCCAAAAAGACTCCGGCCTGCCCGTCTCCAACATCGTGCTGATGGGTATCGGCGAGCCGCTGGACAACCTGGACACGGTGCTGAAATTCCTGGAGCTGGTGAACCACCCCGACGGGATGAACATTGGGATGCGGCATATCTCCCTCTCCACCTGCGGCATCGTGCCGGGCATCCGGCGGCTGGCGGAGCTTGAACTTCAGCTGACTCTCTCTGTGTCCCTCCATGCGCCGGACAGCGAGACCCGATCCAAGATCATGCCCATCAACCGGGCCTATGACGTGGAGGAGCTGTTCCGGGCCTGCCACGACTACTTCGACAAGACCGGCCGCCGCATCTCCTTTGAGTACGCCATGATCGACGGGGTCAACGACCACGACTGGCAGGCGGACCTGATCGCCAGGAAGCTCCGGGGGATGCCGGGCCACGTGAATCTGATTCCCCTGAACGACGTGGTGGAGAGCCCCTACAAGCCCTCCCGCCGGATCGGGGCCTTTCAAAAACGGCTGGAATCCCACGGCATCACCGCCACCGTGCGGCGGAGCCTGGGTGGAGATATCGACGCCTCCTGCGGACAGCTCCGCCGGAAGGCCATGGAAGAAGCGCAGAAAGGGGAGTGTTCCCAATGAACCAAATGAACGTCTGGGGCATGACCGACATCGGCCTTGTCCGGAAGGAGAACCAGGACGCCTACGTCACGGCGCAGCACACGGCCTCCGGCCGCACGGTGGGCGTGGTGTGCGACGGCATGGGCGGCCCCGCCGGGGGCCGTGTGGCCAGCCAGATCGCCGTCTCCGTCTATCTGGAGGAGCTGGAGAAGCTCCTGACGGCGGATCAGACCCCTCAGCAGCTGCTGGAGGCATCCGCCCAGGCGGCAGCCCTGGCCAATCAGGCCATTCAGGCGGAGGCAGAGCGCCGGGAGGAATGCCGGAACATGGGCACTACCCTGGTGTCCGCCATCTCCTATGACGGCGGCGTGGTGGTCACCAACGTGGGGGACAGCCGGGCTTATCACATCACGGAGGACGGCATCACCCGCATCACCAAGGACCACTCCCTGGTGGAGAGCATGGTAGACCGGGGAGACATCACCGCTGAGGAGGCCCGCCGCCACCCCAGCCGCAATCTCATCACCCGGGCCCTGGGACCGGACATCTCCGCCGACTGTGACGGGTACATATGCCCGATGAACGCCGGGGAGTACCTGCTGCTGTGTTCCGACGGACTGGTGAACACCGTCACCGATCAGGAGATGCTCTTCGAGGTCATTCACGGGGACGGGCCGGACACCTGCCTGGACCGGCTGCTGGCCATCGCCAAGCGCCAGGGCGCGCCGGACAATGTCACGGCCGTCCTGATGCAAAAACAGTAAAGGGGGGAGACACATGGAACACAAGGACCCGTATATTGGAAAAATGCTGGACAACCGCTATGAGATTCTGGAGCGTATCGGCACCGGGGGCATGGCGATTGTGTACAAGGCCAAGTGCCACCGGCTGAACCGCCTGGTGGCCGTCAAGATTCTCAAGAGCGACCTGGCCCAGGACGAGGACTTCCGCCGCCGGTTCAACGCAGAATCCCAGGCAGTCGCCCAACTGTCTCACCCCAACATCGTATCGGTGTACGACGTGTCCAAGGGCGGCGATATCGAGTATATCGTCATGGAGCTGATCGACGGCATCACGCTGAAGCAGTACATGGAGAAGCGGGGGCAGCTGAACTGGCGGGAGTCGCTGCACTTCATTACACAGATCATGCGGGGCCTCAGCCACGCCCACAGCCGGGGCATCGTCCACCGGGATATCAAGCCCCAGAACGTGATGGTGCTGCGGGACGGCAGCGTGAAGGTAGCCGACTTCGGCATCGCCTGCCTGGAGAACGCCGCCCAGACCCTGACCCAGGAGGCTCTGGGCTCCGTCCACTACATCTCTCCGGAGCAGGCCCGCGGGGACCGCACCGACGCCCGCAGCGACATCTATTCCGCCGGCGTGGTGCTGTATGAGATGCTCACCGGCCGCCTGCCCTTTGAGGGGGACAGCGCCGTGTCTGTGGCCATCCAGCACCTGAGCTCCGTGCCCCTGGCGCCCCGGGAGGTGAATCCGGACATCCCGGAGCAGCTGGAGCTGATCTGCATGAAGGCCATGGCGCCGGATCTGGAGAAGCGCTACCCCTCCGCAGACGCGATGATTGCAGATCTGGAGGCCTTTCGGAAGAACCCCGGCGTGAATCTGGACTTCGAGCTGTCCGACCTGCGGCCGGAGGAGACCGACGAGCCCACTCAGAAGCTCCGCTCCGCTGTGCCGCCCCAGCTCCACCGGCAGGGCCGGGAGCCCTCCTATGAGCGGGGACGCCGGTGGGAGGAGGATCGCTACGAGGACGAACAGCCCTCCCGCCTCAGCGGCGGCAAGAAGATCGCGTTGATCGGCGGCGGTGCCGTAGTGGTCGTGGTGGTCCTGTTCTTCCTGTTCCGGGCCATCTTCGCCTCCTTTGTCCCGGCGGCGCCGGACACCTACACCGTACCCAAGCTGGTGGGCATGACGGAGGAGCAGGCCAATGAGCAGGCCAGTGTGGCGGACGGCACCTTCCAGGTGGTGGTAGCGGGCACCGAGGCCAGCGACGCCGCCGTGGGTGAAATCGTCCGCCAGGACCCGGAGCCGGACACGGAGAAGAAGGGTGAGCTGCCCATCACCATCAACGTCTGGGTCAGCGCCGGTGAGGACGTGGGCACCATGCCGGACCTGACCACCAAGCCCATGACCTATGACCAGGCCATGACCATCCTGCAGGATCTGGTGGCGGAATATGAACTGAACGTCCAGCCCTATGAGGAGACCCAGAAGGAGTACGATGACGAGCTGGCCGTTGACGTCATCAAGTCCACCACCCCGGCGGCTGGAGCGGAGCTCCACAAGGGGGACACCATCACCTTTGTCCTCAGCCGGGGACCTCAGACCGTGCCGCTGATCGATTTCACGAATAGGGAACGTGCCTGGGCGGAGGACCAGCTGAAGAACGTGCTGGGCTTGGAGGTCGAGGTCTATGAGGAGGCCAACGACACTGTGGAAGCGGGTCTGGTTATCCGTCAGAACCCGACGGCTACCACGCAGGTGCCTGCCGGCAGCACAGTGGAGCTGTGGGTCAGCACCGGCCCGGAGGAATCCAACGGTGAAGAGGGGATGGAGATGATTATGATTCCCCTGCCGGATGATCGGGAAACTGTGACACTTCAGGTATTGCAGGACGGCAATGAAATTCTCAATGAGACGGTAACCTGCGCTGACTATCAGTACACGTTCCCCCTGCCTGTGTATGGCAGCGGAACTTCCTATGTGGAAATTCTGATTGACGGTCAGCACAGCAATGCTTCCCAAGAGGTGACCTTCGGTGAGTGAGGGACGGATCCGAAAGGCCCTCAGCGGCTTCTACTATGTGGACACCGGCAGCGAGGTGCTCACCTGCCGGGCCCGGGGCAAGTTTCGGAAGGAGGGCATCTCCCCTCTGGTGGGGGACCGGGTGGAGGTCCGGGAGCTGGGGAACGGCGAGGGCTTTGTGGAGGCCATCCTGCCCCGGAAGAACGCATTTTCCCGGCCGGCGGTGGCCAACATCGACCAGCTGGTGGTCATCGCCTCCGGTGCCATTCCCAAAACAGACCCGTTCCTCATTGACCGGGTGGCGGCCATCGCAGCACTGAAAGGATGCAGCGTGATGGTGCTGCTGAACAAATGTGATCTGGACTGTGCCGATGCACTGTACGCCGTTTACGCAGCCGCCGGATTTCCAACTCTGCGGGTCAGCGCGGAGACCGGGGAGGGGATCGAGGAATTGAAGCCCCTGATCGCTGGGAAGCTGTCTGCCTTTACAGGGAATTCCGGTGTGGGAAAGTCCAGCATCCTGAATGCCCTGGATCCGGCGTTTCAGCTCCAGGTGGGGGATGTGAGCCAGGCGCTGGGCCGGGGACGCCACACCACCCGGCACGTGGAGCTGTTCCACCTGAGCTGCGGGGCGGACGTTGTGGACTCCCCGGGCTTCTCCTCCTTTGAGACCGATGAGCTGAATCTGGAGCTGAAGCACCGCCTGCCGGAGACCTTTGTGGAGTTCCGGCCTTATCTGGACCAGTGCCGCTTCGTGGGGTGCAGCCACACCAAGGAGAAGGGCTGCGCCGTGCTGGAGGCGGTGCGCGCTGGCAAGATCCAACGGAGCCGCCACGCCAGCTATGTGCGCCTGTATGAGGAGCTGAAGCCCCTCCAGGACTGGCAGGAGCGGAAGAAGTGAATCGCGCGGAAGAGGCGGGCAGATGCCCGC
>OFLZ01000419.1_pt1 | contig 34956 bp, 30 predicted proteins | sample 1541321 | NCBI WGS metagenome assembly OFLZ01 (sample SAMN04209223, study PRJEB22552) | human gut metagenome | biome: gut; material: feces | host: Homo sapiens | place: USA: Oklahoma | reverse complement strand
CCACCAGCGAAGCGCAGAAATCCAGCGATATGTTCGGCAAGTGCCGCTATCTGGATGAGATCACCGGCGGGCGGGGCGTGGTGTTCGCCACGGGAACGCCCGTGAGCAACAGTATGACCGAACTTTACACGGTCATGCGGTATTTGCAGTACAGCACCTTGCAGCAGAAAAAGCTGACCCACTTTGACTGCTGGGCATCTACCTTTGGCGAGACCACCACCGCCATCGAACTAGCCCCCGAAGGTACTGGGTATCGGGCGAGGACGAGATTCGCAAAGTTTTTCAATCTGCCGGAACTGATGTCCATGTTCAAGGAGGTTGCGGACATTAAAACATCCGACCAGCTCCATCTGCCTGTGCCAGAAGCAAAGTTTGAAACCGTGGTGGCAAAACCCTCGGAGATTCAAAAGAAAATGGTGCAGGAACTGAGCAAACGTGCTGCAGAAATCCACTCTGGTGCAGTAGATGCCTCCGTGGACAATATGCTCTGCGTCACAAACGACGGCAGAAAAATCGGCTTGGACGTTCGCTTGATGAACCCCATGCTGCCGGACGACCCCAACAGCAAACTGAACGTATGCGTTCAGAACGTGCTGAAGATCTGGGCGGAGGGCAAAGACCAGAAGCTGACCCAACTTTTGTTCTGCGACCTCTCGACACCAAAGAACGATGGCAATTTCAGTGTCTACGATGACATTCGCAAAAAGCTGGTTGCTGCCGGTGTGCCGGAAAACGAAATCGAGTTTATCCACAACGCCGATACCGAAGCAAAAAAGGCGGCATTGTTCTCCAAAGTGCGCTCCGGCGATGTGCGAGTTTTGCTCGGAAGCACGGCGAAAATGGGAGCGGGCACCAACGTCCAGTCCCGACTTGTGGCGGTGCACCATCTGGATGTTGGCTGGAAGCCCAGCGACATGACCCAGCGCAATGGTCGCATCATCCGGCAGGGCAATATGAATAAGGAAGTCAAGGTGTTCAATTACGTTACGGAAGGGACATTTGACAGTTATTTGTTCCAAACTTTGGAAAACAAACAGCGATTTATCAGCCAAATCATGACTTCCAAATCCCCGGTGCGCTCCTGTGAAGACGTGGACGAGCAGGCGCTTTCCTATGCGGAGATCAAGGCACTTTGCGCCGGTAATCCGCTCATCAAGGAGAAGATGGATTTGGATGTGCAGGTGGCAAAGCTGAAGGTGCTGAAAGCCGACCACCAGAGCCAGAAATTCCGGCTGCAAGATAAGCTGCTGACCAAGTTCCCGGCAGACATTCAGGAAACGAACGCCCACATTGCCGGGCTGAAAGCGGACGCACAGCTTGCCGCCGCCCATCCGCAGGGCAAGGAGGAGTTTTGCGGCATGACCATCAAGGGCGTGACCTACGATGAGAAAAAGACCGCTGGTGAGCGTCTGGTGCTTGCTTGTTCTGAACTGCCAAACGCCGAAGAAAAAGTCATCGGCAGCTACCGGGGCTTTGAACTGTCCCTGCGGTTCGATACCTTCCGCAGTGAGTATCAGGCACTTTTGAAGGGGCAGCGGAAGTACACGGTGCCCTTGGGCACCGACCCGCTGGGCAACATTATCCGTCTGGATAATTCGCTGAACAGCTTCCCGGAGCGCATCACCGCCGCAGAAAACGAACTGGACACCCTGCATCAGCAGCAGGCAGCGGCGCAAATTGAGGTGGAAAAGCCCTTCCCGCAGGAAGAAGAACTGGCTGAAAAATCAGCACGGCTTGCAGAACTGAACGCCCAGTTGGATGTGGACGAAAAGAGCCATGAGCCGGAACAGGACGAGGAAGAACAGGAGAACGCACCTCGCCGTCCCTCGGTGCTGGCAGCACTGGAGGAAAAATCGGACAAGCCGGAGCCGGTGAAGCCTTTCCGCAGTTATTACGACAAGGACGGTGATGCCCGGTGAGGGAAAAGCGGGACGAGATCATCATCCTGAGAACTACAAAAGTCGAGAAGAACCGCATCTATGAAAAGATGCTGGGCATGGGCATCCGCAGCCTGAGTGCCTATATCCGTAAGATGGCGCTGGACGGCTACTGCCTGCATCTCGACCTGAAAGAGTTGCAACGCATGGCGTATCTTTTGCAGATGTGCAGCGACAACCTGAACCAGTACGCCAAACGTGCCAATGAGAGCGGCAGAATCTACGCCACCGACATGGAGGACCTGCGGCAGCGGCTGGATGAGCTGATCGACATTGGCAGACAGATCCTTTCAAAATTGGCAGAACTCTAAAATTTTACCCTGCAGTTGGAGGGCTGCGGGGCTACATAAGGGTTGACATCCTTGCAAAGCAATCGTTGATACCTTTATAATCGGGGTGAAAGAAAGGCGGGTGCTAGATATGAGGTTCGTTTTTAAGATGATCGTTTTTCCATTTTGGCTGCTTACGGCTTTCCTCGCGTTGATGCTGAAATGGACGCTGAACCTGTCGGCGTTCGTGCTGGCTCTGCCCATGCTGTATATCTTCGGCTACGGCCTTTATACGCTGTACTGCCGGGAGTGGCTGCAGTTTTTAATTTTACTGGTGGCAGAGTTTGGCTGTTTTGTGTTGATTTTTATGGGCGCTTTGATCGTGGATGCGGCAGAGCGTTTTAGTGGCTGGGTTGCCGGATTGTGAGGGATGCTATGGAAAACCAGAAGATAGAGGATTGTTATTCTGAGCACAGCAGCACGATCTTTTCTGAAATGCTGGGTGAGGACGAAAACTATCAGCGGCTGAAAAAAGCCAAAATAGCGGCTGAAAAAGCCCTGCGGAGCGTCATCAGCCAAGAAGTATGGAAGCAGTACCTTGCCTTAGATGAGATCTGCAACGAGCTGGAATGCGCCCGTTACAAGGCGATGTATCTGGCCGGTGCTACCGATCAAGAAAATTTATCCAAACGATTTTGATGCCGCCGATGTGCGGCATTTTCTTTTTATGGGGGGTGATGGCACTGGCAGCAACACGGTTGATTCCCATGCGGAAGAATAAAGGAAAATCCATCGGGGCTTGCCTGCACAACCACACCAGCTATGTCCAGAACCCGGACAAGACCGAGCAGGGCGAGCTGGTCAGCAGCTATCAGTGCAGCCCGCTGACGGTAGACGAGGAATTTCTACTGACGAAACGGCTGTATGAGCAGACCACCGGGCGCAGCCAGAAAAGTGATGTCATCGCCTATCAGGTGCGGCAATCCTTCAAGCCGGGGGAAGTTACGCCGGAGGAAGCCAACCGCATCGGCTACGAGTTTGCAGAGCGGTTTTTGAAGGGCAAACACGCTTTTATCGTTGCCACCCACACCGACCGGGCACACATCCACAATCATATTATTTATAATTCCACCGCTTTAGATGGTCGGAAAAAGTTCCGCAACTTTTGGCTCTCTACCTTTGCGGTGCAGCGGTTGAGCGATCTGATCTGCTTGGAGCATCAGCTCTCCACCATCGAGTACAAGCCTTATCGGGAACGGCAGAAGCGTGTTCTCTATCCGCCGAAAGAAAGCAACCGGGATAAGCTGTGCGGAATCATCGACACAATCCTTGCAGAAAAACCGGGAGATTATGAAACGTTTCTGCAAAAGCTAGAGCAGCAGGGCTACGAGGTGAAGCGTGGCAAGTACACGGCGGTGAAGGGCAAGGGACAGAAACGCTTTATTCGGTTCCGCACACTGGGCACCGGCTATGGCGAGGATGAGATCAAGGCGGTGCTGGAGGGCAAGGCAAAACACCAGCCGTACCAGAAGCAGCCGCCCCAAGAGCAGCCCTTTCAGTTGCTGGTGGACATTCAAGGAAAAATGGTAGCAGGCAAAAGCGTTGGCTACAAAAAGTGGGCAACTAAGTTCAATCTGAAAGAGATGTCCAAAACGCTGCTATTTTTACAGGAGCAGAAAATCAACAGCGCAGAAGAGCTACAGGAACGTGCAGCGGCGGCAACAGAACGCTATCATGCTATGGGCGATTCCATCAAGGCGGCTGAAACAAGGTTGACGGAAATTGCCGTCCTGAAAACCCACATCATCAACTATGCCAAGACCCGCCCGGTCTATGATGCCTACCGCAAGTCGGGGTACAGCAAAAAGTTTTTGGAAGCCCACCGGGAAGAAATCACCCTGCACAAGGCGGCGAAAGCGGCCTTTGACGAAGCCGGGCTGCAGAAGCTGCCGAAGGTCAAGGAGTTGGATGCGGAGTTCTCAGAACTGCTGACCAAGAAGAAAGCAGCCTACCCGGACTACCGCAAGGCACGGAACGAGATGCAGGAACTGGTTCGGGCACGGAAAAATGTGGAACGATTTTTTGCGGAGGAAAAACCAGCACAGGAGAACGAGCAGGCTCGATAAAAGCAGATTGCCGGGAACTGACCGTGAGTGGTCGGTTTCCGGCAATCTTTTTTTGTCGATTCAATCTTTAACGGAATTGTTTATCTCTTTGGATTGTGTATGTTGGTGCGGCCAGCAGGTATCCTATGGAGTGTAAAGAACACGATAGGATGAGGTTGCACTATGAAAGAACTTTTTGGACAGCGACTACGGGAGCAGCGGATACAGCATGGGTTGACGCTGGAGCAGCTTGCGGAAAAATCCGAGCTTTCTTCCAACTATATCGGCATGGTAGAGCGCGGCTTAAAGGAACCCGGTCTTGCCACCATCGTTAAACTTCTGAATGCTCTGAACATTTCCGCAGACACACTGCTGTGCGATCTGGTTCCCAGCGCATCCCATGTGACCGACGACGAGATTTGCAAGCGGCTGGAAGGCTTGACCCCCATCCAGAAAAAAGCGGCACTCGATCTGCTGGACGCCTATATCGGCAATCTCCCTTATCTCACAAACGAGGAATAAAATCACAAACTTTGCAAGCGCATCGGCTGAAATTTAGCCGGTGCGCTTTTCTTTTGCATTCCTTTCGACTATAATAATCCTTATAGGATATATTGTTTCCTAAAGAGTTGATTATTTGGGGGTGTCAAGATGAGAGAACCACGGTACAGCATTTTAGCCGATATTCAGGATGCAATCGAGCAGGCAAAGTGCGGCAAGCTGGCATTGTACTGGCAGCGTACCATCCAGCGGGAATACCGTTGCAAGAAAGCCATCCCTGCCGAACAGCAAGCGTATGAGCAGTTGCAGAGCATTCTCTCCGAAGTGCCGCAATGGAGTGGTGAAGAAGATCTCCGCCATAACATAGAAAACATCGGCGGCAAGGTCTGGTTTTGCCATTTCTGGATTGACCACGATTCCATGGTGCAATTGACGGAAGATTGCAACGGCGAGTTTACTGTTGCCCATGTGCTGGACACGGACGCTTCCCCGGAGGTGCGCCGGGAGGCTGCACTGCTGGCGCAGAAGGAGCTTACGGACTGTATGCAGAAATGGGGCATTACGCTTCTGGATGCGCCTGTCCCGGAACAGATGAAGTATGCTTCTCTGGCAGAAGCCGCTTCTCACCTCATGCAAGTCCTCAACGACCCGGAGAGCATCACCGGGTAAAAAGCGTCCCACCGGGACGCGTAGCCTGCATTGGAAAATGCAGATCAAAGGGGTTTGGGGCACTCCCCAACAAGCATTTTGCAACGCAAAAAGTGTTTTTGTATAGACGAAAACATTGCTTGCACCATCTATGCGTCCTTTCAGTCCGCAAGCTGAAAGTTGAAGATCTTGCAGGAACTGTAAACAGGAAAAAGAGTGACAGTGTTTCATTTTGAAACGCTGTCACTCTTTTTCGTTGTCTATATCACAGACGAAATAGCCGTATTATCTTGAAAGCAGCGTAAAAATTTATTATAATAAGATAAATAGTTGTTGCTTTTGCAAAGGAGCTGTGAGGAATGAATCGGAACTGCCGCCGTAAAACAGAAAAGGTCTACGTGAAGGTGAACTCTGATTTTGACGCAACCGGCTATATGCAGCCCCGGCAGATTACATGGGGCGATGGTCGGACGTATCCCATCGAGCAGGTGCGGGACTTTCGCCCTGCAAATACCATTGCTGATATGCCCGGCGACTGTTATACTGTAATGGTAAAGGGACAGGAGCGGCACCTATTTTTCGAGCGTTCCGACCCACGGTTTCCCTCCCGGTTCGGCAGATGGTTCGTGGAGGTAGAAACCAAATAACACAAAGGAGGGCTGAAGTATGGCAGCACAGCGCACCTATCTGGCAATCGACCTGAAAAGCTTCTATGCCTCGGTAGAGTGCGTAGACCGCCATCTGGACTCCTTGACCACCAATCTGGTGGTGGCGGACGCCTCCCGCACCGAAAAGACCATCTGCCTTGCGGTGTCGCCCTCCCTGAAAGCTTACAAGATACCCGGCAGAGCGCGGCTGTTTGAAGCCGTCCAGCGTGTCCGGGAGGTCAACGCCCAGCGGCTGCAGACTGCCATCCGGCAGAAAAAGGCAGTCCGGGGAGAGGACGGCAAATATCACTTTGCCAGCACCTCTTTCGATGCCAATGCCCTGAACGCAGACCCGGCGCTGGGGCTGAGCTATATTGTTGCGCCGCCCCGGATGCAGCGGTATCTGGATGTGTCCACCCAAATCTACAAAACCTACCTCAAATATGTGTCCCCGGCAGATATTTACCCCTACTCCATCGACGAGGTTTTTATTGATGTGACGGGCTATCTGCCCTATTACCACATGAGCGCCCATGAACTTGCCATGACCATGGTGCGGGAGGTGCTGTACAACACCGGCATCACCGCAACGGCAGGCATCGGCACCAACCTCTACCTTGCAAAGCTGGCCATGGACATTGTGGCAAAACACATCCCGGCAGACAAAGATGGTGTCCGCATTGCGGAACTGGACGAGCAGTCCTACCGGTATCTGCTGTGGAGCCATCGCCCGCTGACGGATTTCTGGATGACCGGTCCCGGCACCGTCAAGCGGCTGGAAGCCCACGGCATCTACACCATGGGGGACTTGGCACGGTTTTCCATCCACGGAGAAGATCGTCTGTATGAGATTTTCGGCGTAGATGCAGAAATCCTTATTGACCACGCATGGGGCTACGAACCCTGCGGCATGGAGCAAATCAAAAGCTACAAGCCCAGCACCAACAGCATCAGTGAGGGGCAGGTGCTATCCACTCCTTATCCGTATGATAAAGCAAAACTGATCGTCCGGGAGATGGCAGAGATTCTAATGTTTCGGCTTACCGAAAAGAAGTTGGTGACGGAATCCCTGACTTTAGAGGTGGGCTACGACCGGGAGAACGTGGACAAGGGCGGCTATCGTGGTCTGACCCAAACCGACCGCTACGGCAGAACCATCCCCAAGGCAGCTCACGGCACTATCCGGTTTGATGCGCCCACCAATCTGGGCAGCGCCATCATCAACGAAAGCGCAAAGCTGTTTGAGCGCATCACCGACCCGGCGCTGACGGTGCGGCGCATTACCATCAATGCCAACAAGGTCACGCCGGACGAGGGCCTCTATCAGGTGGACTTTTTTACCGACACCAAGAAGCTGGAAAAGGAGAAAAAACTCCAGCAAGCCATGCTGGGCATCAAGAACAAGTATGGCAAAAACGCTGTGCTGAAAGCCAGCAGCTACGAAGAGGGTGCCACCATGCGCCAGCGCAACGCACAAATCGGTGGTCACAGCGCAGGAGGTTCGGATGGAAAACTATAAAAATAGCAAGATCGGACAAGAGACCGCCCAAAAGTACGGAGACATCATAGAGATGGAACGCCCCCAGACCGAAGAATCCCTTCGTAAGCACCCCCGCATGACTTTACAGAACCGGGCGAAGATCTTCTCTCCCTTTGCAGCACTGCGAGGTTATGATGAGCAGCTTGCCGCAGAAAAGCAGCGCACCGAGCGTGTGCCCAAGCGCATTCTGACCGAGGAAGAAATGTCGGCTCTGTCCGATCGGCTGATGCAGGTCACCAAGGGCATGACCATCACGGTGCGGTACTTCAAGGAAGACACCGCCCACCCGGAGGTTCCAGCAGTGGGTAACTACATCACACTGACCGGAAAAGCAGACCTCATCGACCCAGTATTCCGCACCTTGCAAGTGGGCGACACCGTGGTGCCCTTTGAAGATCTGGTGGAAATCAGCGGGGAGGGCATCATGGAGATCGACCAATATCTCGGCATTACAGAGGATTAAGCACAAAAAAGGCCACCAGTCGAAAAAACGGCTGGTGGTCTTGCTTACTTATGATGTATCGTCGGCAGCTGTTTGATTTTATTTCCGACCTTTTTGCGTTCCAGTGAGAACACCATGTCTGGAGTGCGTTCAAAGAATCCTATGTCACGCCGCCAGCTCGTGCCACATTTGCAGTGGAACAGGCCAATGAACTGCTGCTTCATTTTAAGGCCGGATACAGCAAGCGTTTTCTGGAGGCGCACCGCACGGAGATCACGCTACACAAGGCGGCAAAAGCAGCTTTCGATGAAGCCAACCTGAAAAAGCTCCCCAAGGTGAAAGAACTGGATGCGGAATATTCCAAGCTGCTGACGGAAAAGAAAGCATCCTACCCGGACTACCGCAAAGCGAAAGAAGAAATGCAGGAGCTTCTCCGTGCAAAGAGAAATGTAGAACTGTTCTTTGCCGAAGAAAAGAAGAACATTCCCGATAAATGCTGACAGCCTAGGATTCTTCCGCTGTGGGAGAATCCTAGGCTGTCTTTTTTGTTATAGAAGTGTTTGGAACAAACGCGCAGTCTGCATCGGCACGATGCAGAACGATAGGGGATTGGGCACAGCCCAACAAGCATTTTGAATTTGGATTTTGAAAAATCCGATTCAAAAATTGCGAGTTGCTGCGACTTCGGAAGGACTATCGGCTTTAGCCAACAAATTCATCGTTTTTCCATGTGCCAGATTTTATAGTACCATCGGAATAGGTCATGGTTCCTTGACCGCTTATATGTCCGTTCTGGAAACTACCTTCGTAAACATCGCCGGTTAAAAAAGTCATTTTCCCCTGACCACTTGTCTTGCCGCTTTTCCATTCTCCTTCATAGACGGTGCCGTCGGACGCCTTCATAACACCCCAACCATCCCGCAGGTCATTCTTCCATTGTCCTTCGTAGGCACTGCCGTTGGCGTAGCTGTATTTTCCTTGACCGCTTTTGCTGCTGTTCTGGAAATCGCCCTCATAGACATCCCCGTTGGCATAGGTATATTTTCCTTGGCCGGACATTATCCCATCCTTCCACTGTCCCTCATAGACGTCACCATTAAAGAAGTTGATTTTGCCCAGACCGGACGGCGCATCATTTTCCCATTCTCCGGTATAGGTGCCCCAGATTTGATAAGTCTGATTCGTAACCATCTGTATGGTACTGTCTGTCGTCGGCTCTGTACTGGCACTTGCTGCTACCTGTGCCGTACTGTTGCCCGCCGCCGTCGGTGCTGTACTGCCGCTCGCCACTGCCACGCTCGACGAGCTTACCGCACTGCCGCTGGATACAGTTACGCTGGACGAACTGACCGAGCTGCTCTCCGGGATGTTGGTCGAAGCAGGCTCTTCGCTGGAGGCACTCTCACTTTCCGACATACTTGCGGCGGCGGGCAGCTCTACCACCACAGCACTGTCAGCCTTGCTGGAAGCGCTGGCGGCCGCACTGCTCTCCTCACTGGATGCGGGCTCTTCCTTTTTCGTAAACATTCCCCCAAGGAAGAAATTGTACCCCATGATGAGCAGAACCGCTCCGATGCCGACAGCACCAACTACATCTATCCAGACGTGCTTCAGTCCACGCGTAGGTTTCTTCTTGCTGGGCCGAACAGGTACTTCCACTTTGGATGCATTTTCCTCTGCCTCACGCGTTGCCTCTACATTTGCTTTTGCCCTCTGCCGGGTTTCTTCTCTCTTCCGGGCAAGCTCCTGTTCCCGGCGCTCAAATTCTGCCTGACGGGCGGCTTCTTCGGCGGCTCTGCGGGCTTCTTCGGCTTTGCGGCGGGCTTCCTCCTGTGCCTTGAAAAGATACTGTGTCTTATTCTCTGTCTCGTCGGGTGCAGTCTCGGGCACCTTTTCGCATTCCGATTCCAACTCGTGCTTTGTGGGGACTTTCTCGGTTAGCGTCTCTGTCACGGGCAAAGGCTCTGCAAGGGCCGACTCTCCGCCCGCTTCTCTCATCTTCACCCAAACATTCTCCGTCTCTCTGTCGGTACCGGGTTGCGGAACAGGTGGATTTTTCTCGCTGGTTCTCGGCAATGGTAGATTATCGCCCTCGGGGTAGATGTCCTTCGTCTCCTGCTCCGTGTAGAGAATAGCTTCCAGCGCCTGTCGCATAAGGGACGGAGCCTCGTACCGCTCGGCGGAATTTGGTGAGCAGGCTTTCAGGACGATCTCCGCCAGCCGACCGTCCGCATTGGCCGGAGGCGGCAGAGCCGTGCCCGCCAGACGCCGGGCATTTGCCTGCTCCCACTGCTCAGGTGTCATAAGCTGGGGATAGGGCGGGCAGAGAGGCATACGGTTTGCATTGAGCAACTGGTACATCACAAGGCCCAGCGAGTAGATGTCCACATTGCTGGTATACTTCTCACCCCGAAATACTTCAGGGGCCATATAGTTCACCGTGCCCGCCCGGGTGGATGCTCCCGTGGTTGCACTGGCGATGCGGGCTACGCCGAAATCGCCTAACTTGAAATCCCCCGTCTCCGAGAGGAAGATATTAGCAGGTTTAATGTCCCGATGGATGATGTTGTATTTCTGGCACACCTCCAGAGCACGGCACAGGTCAATACCCAGTTGGATGACCTGCCGCCGTGTGAAAGGCTTATTTGCTTTCTGGAAGATGGTGATGGGGGTCAGCAGCTCCATTCGGATGAGCATATCCCAGCCCATCCCGTCCTCGTGGGGCTGGATGTCGTGGTCCTCGTAGCTCACGATGTTGCTATGGCCTTTCAGGCGGCTCATCAGGGCGATTTCCCGGTTCAGGCCCTCCGCATAATTGCGGAAATAGGTCGATGCGCTGTCCCGATCCATGCCGTTGGCCAGCAGGTCTTCCAGTTCGTCCTCCGACGTGGGCACCGTGATGGCCTTGAGTGCTCCGGTGTACACTGTCCCGAAAGCATCCTTCCGTTCGACCTCGAATACCTTGCCATAGCTTCCCTTGCCGATGAAGCGCTTGATGTACCATGAACCGAAGAACGGCTCGTAGCGCTTATAGTAGTCGTTTTCCATGTTCCTTCCTCTTTTTGTTAAAAACAGCCTGTTTTACCACGGTAGAATAAAACGGGCTGTTTGTTATTTAACCAGATTCGGGGCGTTTAATTGAACATGTCATAAAAAGCTTTTGCAGTGTCATAGACGTCTTTTGCCGTCTGAACACCTTCCTGAATCTTTTTCAGTGTATCCTCCGTCGAAGAGTTTCCTGAGCTGGAACTGCTGGCGGCCGGGGTACTGGGCTGCGCAGCAGGAGCCGACTGGCTCGGAGCCGGAGTGCTGGGCTGTGCAGAAGAAGATGGCTGCGTTGCGTTGTTGCCCTTGGAACTGCTCTTCTTGCTGGAAGAGCTGCTCTTGCTGGAGCTGGAGCCGGTACTGGTGCTGCTGGGTGCTGCTGCCACAGGCTCTGGCTGCACCTGAACCGCCTTTTCTTCCTGATATGCGATGGAACCGATGGCTACACCGTGGTTTTCGGGCGAAGCATCGTACCAGTAAATCGTATCAAACTGGATGAATGCATACTGTCCCTGTCCAAGCTGTTTGACCGTGCTGCGGGTACCGTTGGCAGCGGTATAGCTGCCGGACTGGCTACCAGATGCATTCGTTGCCGTAAAGGTCATGGTGCCGTTTTCGTAACCATCTGCATAGCTGCCGCTGAATTCCAGCGTCGTGCCGTCAGCAGTGCTCTTGCGGTAAGTACCGTTGCCGTTGGGCAGATCATTGGACCAGCTGCCAGTGTATACACTGTAATTGCCCGCAAACATTTGAGTTCCCTGACCGGAGCGCTTACCGCCTTCCATTTGGCCGTAGTACAGACCGATGGAATCCAAGGCGACTTCCTTCGTATCTGCAGGTAGGCTTGCGCGGATGTCGTCCCAACCGTCGCCGCTCATGATCCAGCCGTCCGCGTAAGAAAGGCCTTCCTGACTTATATCAGTATACTGTTGCAGTACGACCTGTAGGGCGCTGTAATCGCTCTGCTCGAACCAGCCTTCGATGCTTTCGTACAGCTCAGTAATGGATTTCAGATCAGAAACATAGGCTGCAGCATCATCTGCCTTTTTGCCATTCACGGTCAGGCTGGTCAGCATGGGCAGCAGGCTCAGCGTCTTGGCACGGCTGTGGTCCACGTTCAAAGTCTCAAGACCGGCCAGATTCGTCAGCGGCGTGTCATCCACGATAGTATTCCCGGAGATGTCCAGCGCCTTCAAATCGGTACAGTTCTCAAGGAAGGAAATATCCGTGAGTTTGTTGTCTGCGAGCGACAACTCTTCCAGACTGGAAGGCCAGCGCAGAGAGGCACACTGTTCGCTGGTCAGCTGGCAGTTCGTCATGGTCAGCTTTTCCAGATCGGTCAAGTCTTCCAGACCGTCCAGACCATCCGGGAATGTCGCGTCTTTCACCGCCAGCTCGGTCAGAGCCGTCAGCTTCGAGAGCTTTGACAGACGATTCTCGTCCAGTTCAGTGTTGTCTCCACCGTTGATAGTCAGACTGGTAAGACCGGTAAGTTCATAAATGCCCGTCCAGTCCTCCGAGGTCGGAGACGTGACCGTAAGGGAAGTGGTATCCTGAATATTATAGGCCGTACCCGCCACTATCACTTTGCCCGAATTGCCAAAATTTTTCCAAGCGAACACACCGCCAACAGCCACAACCAGCACAATAAGGATTACGACAATGACAGCCACCGGGAACTTCTTTTTAGTTCCAGACTCTTTTGCCGGATGCTTTTTTTGCTTTGTGTGCCGTTTATGTTTCTGAGGCTGATCTTGTTCCGGTTCTTCCTGTTCCGGCTGTACAAAGAACTGCTCTGGCCGCACCCGCTCGGTCTGCATTTCCGGTGCAGTGATCGGGAGTTCTTCCTCCGATTCAGGCTGGGACACACGAACGGTGTCCTCAGCCTGAGGGACGTATACCGTCTCCTCAGGCTGCGTTGCGGGAGCCTCCGGCATCGGAAATGCACGCACGGTAGCATCCGCTTCCGGTGCAGAAACGGTCGGTGCAGTCGGCGTCTGAGGTGCTGCACCGGGCAGAATCACTGCAGTAGGCTCCTGCATATTTTCGGGCGTAAACGGCACTTCCGGGAATTTGTGACCGCAGACTTTACAAAAGCGCTGGTCATCAAATTCTGCCTTCGTACCACATTCAGTACAAAATTTCATAATGTTTTTTCCTCCTCTGTTTCAGGCGCTCACGGCCACAGCTGGATATTGCTGAGGATGAGTTTGCCCCAGTACTCTCCTCCATGAACGATTTTGATGTACTCTGCGCCCTCAATCGAGACGCTGAACTGCACCGCATCTGTTTTGCGGGTGATGGTAGGCGATGTCTTGATTAGCACATCGTCGGCATATACCTGAATACAACAGGCATCATTTTCACCCAAATCCTTGTCGGGCGCAATCGTCATGGTAATTTTGCTGTAGTTTCCGTAGACACGGTACTCCACTGTGTTTGCACATCCTACAATCGTATAGGTGCCAGAAGCCGAATAATCATTACCAAAGGGGTCTTTCGGCTCGCCGTTGCCCCATTCAAAGCTGCCATTGATGGGAGTGAGCGAAGCCAGAGATACCGGCTGTGCTGCCGAAATCTGGCTCAGTTTTGTCTTCAGAGTCTCATTATTCGGAATTTCCTTGAGGGCCGCATTGAGCAGACTGCGTGCTCCATCAAAATCCGAAGCAGCAGCCTTGCCGTCTGCCTCTGCCACTACGGCATCGGCATAGTTCTGCTCATAAAGCGAGAGCTTGACATTGAGCGAAGCATCACGGTCTACCAGCGCCAAAGCGTCTTTAATGGTTTTATAGGCGTTGAGATAGTCGCGGCTCTGTTCATACTGTGCTGCGGCATTGATAGCAGACTTTTTGTACCCATCGGTGTACTCTGCTACCTTCTGGAGCAATTCCGCATCGCTGACTAGTTGCTTCTGTGCCAGCTGAATCGTCTCCAGTGCCGACTTGTAATTGCCCACAGCAGCGTAGGCAGCGGCCTGTTCCAACGCATCCTGCTTGCTCTGCGCTGCCTGTTGGCTTTCGTATTCTGCCTTTTTGGCTGTCAGGCTTGCATCTTCAGGATAGCGAGTTAGGCCATCGGCGATGCACTTGACTGCGTTTGCATAATCTTTTGCGTCAGCGTAGGCCGCAGCCTCTGTCAGAATACTCTCGATTTCCTGTTTGCGGACATTTTCTTCATTGACCTTGCTGATAGCGCTGCCCACGAGCGGCAGGTTTGCACCTTCTTCTTTTAGCACCGAGGACATGGCCACCGTTGCACCTCCTGCCAGAACCAGCAGCACCACTACGAGCAACAGCAGCAGCTTTTTGCCGCCCTTCTTTTTTGGGGGCTTCTCTTTCTTGGGCTTTTTTTCTTTCATCGGCGTTTTCTCCGCTTTCTTTTTCGTATTGGGCTGTTCCGGGCGGGGAGCCGAGCCTGAATCGGGCACGCTGCGGGCGGTCATACTGCTGGGTTTTGCATCATTTGCAGGCAGCAGGTTCTGCAATGCCCGCTTCATGACAGCCGCCGACCGAAACCGTGCATTGGGGTCATAGGCGCAGGCGCAAAGGACTAAATTTGCCATATTGCGGGAAGCATTGGCCGGCGGAGGCAGCGGCTCGCCCTGCAAACGACGGTTCAGCGCATCCGTACGCGCCTCTGCATTGGTCGCCTGCTGTTCTGTTTCGAGGAATGGCAAGCGATTATTGTTCAGCAGCCGGTAAAGCACGATGCCCAACGAGTAAATATCCACCCGACTGTCATAGTTGGAGCCGCTGGCCACTTCAGGTGCCATATAATTATAGGTGCCTTTAATCGACTGGCTGCTTTGGGCCGCTGCCAGCTTGCGCGCAATACCAAAATCGCCCAGCTTGAAAAAACCGAAATCATTGACGAAGATGTTCTCAGGTTTGATGTCTCGGTGGATGATCGATTGTTTTTCACAGATCTCCAATGCAGAGCAAAGGTCGATACCTAGCCGGATGACCTCATTCTCCGACAGCATCCGCGTTCCCTTCCACTCATTAAACGGTTTGAGCAGTTCCATCCGAATATAAATATCCCAGCCAATTTCGTCCTTGCGTTCCACAACTTTATAATCTTCGACGCTGACAATGTTCTGGACGCCCTTCAGCGACTCCATCAGCTGGATCTCGTTAACGAAGTCTTCCACAATACCCTGCAGATAGGTGCGGGTACCGTCTGCTGTCATTCCGTCAAGTTGAAGAGATTGGATTTCGTCCGGGTCTTTGGGAATTGAGATTACCTTGATCGCCGCACGGCTGGTCAGATTGTGGTCTGTCCGCACTGCCTGATAGACCGTTCCGTAAGCGCCGCCGCCGATTCGTCGCTCTACTTTCCATTCAGGCCAAATTTTTTCGATTTCCTGTGCCATATTGATGTATCCTCCTCCGTTAAAATAAATCTTTCAATCGCTGCAACAGTCCAACGCTTCTGATCTTTCCGACCTCAAGCACGATTAGAGTCACATTGTCCTTTCCACCATTGTCCAGAGCTTGCCGCAGCAACAGCTGTGCCGCCGGTTCAGGTGCCTGCTTTGTCAATATCTGAGCGATTTGCTCCTGCGGCACCATGTCCGTAAGGCCGTCCGAGCAGAGCAGGTATTTGTCTCCCACCTTGTAGGGCTGTTCCCCGTAGTGCGGGCAGATGGTCAATTCTTCGGGTGGGATGCCCAGATATTGCGAAAGCGGAGGCTTTTCCCCAAAAGGAGCGATGGAAAGGTCGTCTTGCGAAAGCTGAAGCAAATGCCCTTCTGTCAGCCGAAAAAGCTTGCTGTCCCCAATATTACAGAAGCTGATTCCGCACGGATTCGTAAGCGCCATAACCGCCGTTGTGCCACAGGTTCCAAGGTCATTTTGCTTCACGAAATTGCAGATATTAAGAGATGCTTGTTGGCAGACATTTTTCAGCACCTGACGAGGATCTTCCGTGCGCATCGTATCAAAGGCTGCTTTCGCGGCAAGATAAGAGGCCATCTCTCCCCGTTCTTCTCCACCCATACCATCAAATACACCAAAAAGCGCATTCTGTCCTGAGTTCACTTCTCCACTGATGGGAGTTAGGGTGCTGTCCGTCGGTTCCAGTCTGGCATATTTTCCGGCACATAAAAAGTTATCCTGATTCATTCGGCGCCGTCTGCCCACATGGCTGACACAGCCATAGCTGATTTGGTACCCCATAAAGCTCTTCATGCCTTTCTCATTGCAGCTGCGCCACGACCAGCGAATAATTGTCCGGTGCCCCATGAGAGCAGATCATAGCATTCACATTATCTAATGCAGTCTTCAGATCTCCGGTGCGTAGTACACAGCTAAGTTCAGCTTGCAGCGATGCCAACGGGCAATAGCGGTAAACCCCGTCTGAGCAGAGCGCAAACAGACAGCGGCGGTCTGCCATTCCCGTCTGTACCGAATAGCTTGCTTTATCCTGTGATCCGATGCAGTTTGTCAGCTTTCCTTCCAGTGCGGCATCTTCCGGGCCATGAGCGTGGTAGACGTCATCGGAGCTCAGCTGCAAGAACTCCTGCCGCAGCAATTTTTGCTGCACAAGATAGCAGCGGCTGTCTCCTGCTGTAACCAGCAGATATTGTCCATTATTGATCCAGAGCAACACGATGGTCGAGCCGCTGTATTGTCCCTCTGGTGTCTGGCTGCCCAGTTCTTCTGCGCAGCCGTCCAGCAAAGCCTTGAAGTGTTCTGCCAGCTCTGGAAGCGGCATCCGGCGTGCCGCCTCATGGCAATCATCCCACCAGTCCGACAGGGACTGGGCGATGAGACCGCTGGCTTTTTCGCCCGCATAATGTCCACCCATGCCATCCGCGACATAACACAGGCAGGTGTCTTCTTCTATAAGTATTCCGGCACGGTCCTGATTGACCTTTCGTTTTAAGCCAAGCTTACACAATACTCCACCTTTCAGCATCTCAGTGGATCACCGCCTTCATTTTTTCATTGCCCATTGTCAGGGTAAAAGTTTCCGGCAGAGCTTCCGCCTCCATCAATAGATGCCCATTCACCTGTGTGCGGTTGGTCGTGCTAAGATTTCTGACATACACCCGACCTTCCTGCATAAAGATCTCGCACTGGTATTTGGAAACAGATGGCCTGTCCAGTACTAGATTACAGTCGGGATTCCGTCCAATGATCACCTTTCCTTTTAAGGGAACTTCATAGGTGCGGGCCGGGTTATTCAGGTTTGTAAGGCTGAGCGTCCGTCCTGATGCAGTTTTGGAGAACATTCGTATCGTATCATTCGGGGATGCCTCTTCCCGGATCGCATTCCTCACGATATTCTGAGCTTGCACCGGGGGTGCCGCAGGTTTACTGGGCTCATTCCACGCCTGCTGGATCGATGATACGCTATCGTCCACCGTAACGATCACAGAACCTCCGCGCTTCGGCGGTTCTTCTTTCTCCACTGTTTCTTCCTTTGAGGCGTTCTTTTTTCTTTTCAGAAGCACTGCTGCAGCAATCACGGCTGCCACAACGACAACAGCCCCGCCGCCTGCAAGAGCAATCAGCAGCAGCTTGTCCTTTATGCTGCTGTCGGCTTCCTGCTTAACTGGCGCAGCCGAAGATGCTGCCTCCGAGGATGCCGCAGAAGAAGCTTCCGATGTGCTGGCCGCAGGTGCGGCTACAAAAGGCATTTCAAGCTGCGTATTGTAAACACCCGTTTCGCTGGTGATCTGTAGTGCTCGCACAGAGCCGTCACATACTTCATCGGGCAGATTTACCACGACCTGTTGTGCAGTGTTGTACTCGCAGATCCCCTTTGCTATGGCAAAGGGATCCATTGTATCGCCCAGATAGAACGACTGTCCACGGTTCACTCTGGAAAGTGCAAACAGATTTTCCAGCCGTGTACGGCGTGCTTCCGTATCATTGGAACCGCAGCCCACTGTATAGATTGGATATCCGCAGCTGCGCAGCAGATTTTCCAATTCTGTGTGGGTGTAGCCGATTTGCTTGTCGTCTACGCCATCAGAAATAATGACCACACGGCAGAACTGGTTTGCATCCGACTCGTGGAGTTTCTGCACCGCCTCATATACCCGGTCGCTAAGCTGCGTATTCTGGTTTTCATATGTAATGCTGTCGATTGCACTGCCCAGAGAGAGATAGTCACTCTCCGCAGTGCACAGATAGCGGATGTCATCAGAAATAGTTGCAATGGTATACAGTTCCCCCTGCATCCGATTGCCTATCAGGTTCTGCAAAATTTTAGAGATCGTTTCCCTGCTGTCTTTCGGAATGGAAAGTGAATTGTCCAGCAGGACCAGTGTGTGGACTGGGTGCTCCAGTTTTGAGATTTCTTTCGTCTGAATGCCGCTGGACCTCACACTGCCAACCAGACATTCCGTCACTTTCTGAGCTTCTTGCGGCAGATATAGCACCGCTTTTTGCTCCTTCACGGCCGCCCACACTACATTGTCCGCTGCCGCATAGCTGCACAAGCTACAGAGCGCCGCCCACAGTACGGTCAAAAACAAAGCTGCTGTACGTTTCAGTGTCCGCATGATTTTGCGTACCTTCCTTATCCTGAATTTGGTCGCTTTTCAAATAAAAAGCGGCCCGCCGTTTCACAAAATGTTCAGCGGCGAGCCGCGCTCTTAACAAACCTTCTCAGTTGAACAGACTTTCCACACGGGAACGGGCGTCTTCCAGTTCTGCTTCTGCGCCGCTGTAAAGTCCGCGGTAATGATCGACCGCCTCCTGCATTGCCGCAAGCATCTGTACGAGATACCGTTCCAGTTTTTCCAGACGCTGCTGGATGCGCTCCAGCTCCGGCTGGTGCTGGGAATCGTTTGCCTGACATCTACGGATAAGTTCTTGAAGCTGCCGGATATGCCGCAGTTGTGCCTGCAGTCCATCTGTGTACTGTATCACCTTTATCGGATCAAAATAGATGTCCGGCATCGATTATTTGAACAGAGCTTCAACTGCCGATTTTGCTTCGTTCATCGCGCTTTTGAACTCTGTGCGCTTCTGAGTTGCCTCATTGTTCGCCTTCTGGTAAGTCTGCTGCTGTTTCTTGACGTTCTCATATGCTTGGTCTACCAGCTTGATGTTCGACTGGATAGTTTCTCGAGCACTCTCTGCTTCCGCACCCGTCCAGAACTGGCTGATCTGGTTTTTCAGTGCATCATACTCATTCCGTGCTTCCTGAAGCTTCCCCAGCTGGGTAAACAGTTCGCTCTGCGCAGTGTCATAGGCAGTGGGGTCAAAATTCAGCTCAATAGATTGCATAGCCATTCTAAATTGCTCCTTTCAGTTTTGCTGCTTGGTTTGAAACAGCTCAGACAAACAGTGCTGCTACGGTCGAAATCGTTTTTGCCAGACCCAATGCAAAGTCCACAAATTTGCCCAGCTGGTCAGAAATAGAGGAAATCACCTTGCCGAAAGCAGTGATGATATTGCCGAATTTCGACAGATAGTTGCCGGCCGTTGTAACGATCTGCTGGCCCAGCGTGCCTTTTTGGTCGGTTTCGCCCAGAGTCTTCATGATCTTGGCGATCTCATCCATGATTTTCTGGACTTTTTCGTTGATCTTTTGCACCTCTGCGACCCACTTGTTTGCGGCGTTGCTGTCGATTTGAAGAGTAGCTGCGCTTGCCATAATGCAATACCTCCATATTAAATGATAAAATGTTGTTTGCGGATCAGATGTCATACTGGATGTGCATCAAATCCTTTTTTATTCCATCAAGCTGCTGGTGGTAAAGTTCTGAACTCTGTTGACTGGCTTTCAGAACTTCTCCTCCAAAACAGCTGGATAGCATTTGCTGGTTCTGTTCTAGTATCTGGTACAGAATGCGCAGCTCGGCTGCGCAGTTTTCGTACAATTCTACAAGTTTAGGCTCCATGATTCCTCTTTGATTCAAAACAAAATCAGATGGTCGCCCATGCGGATGCCAATTTCATTCAGCGGAAGGTCTATGGGCAAAACAGATCTGTCCTCACGCCGACACAGCAATTCTGTACCGGAAGGTACATACGCATTGCCTGTAAGTTCGGCCAGCAGCTGGTACAGCAACTGAATCAGCAGCTGCGGCGTGAGAGTTTCGGGCACTACAAGGTCAAAACTCTGTTCCACAGAAGGAACTTCAATCGTAACTAGAAGTTTTTCCATTTTCCTCACCTCTCTGTGTACACAGAATACGTTACCTTATCAGACTATTCAGATAATAGACTCATCGTCTGGATTTGTCTCCGTTTGGAGCAATGCACCGCAAGGCATCATCATCTCATGCAGCTGGCCATCATAATTCATAATGAATCGATTATATTTTTCTGCAGGTTTGGTAATTCGGTCGTACTCGTTCATTCCAATCAAACCGTTGCGATTGAACTGGCCGCCGAACATCAAAGTGAAGTTCTGTGGATTAAGACTTCGTTTGATTACCGTTGTAATCAGCTTGTCCGCATCGCCCGGGTAAAAGCAGCCGGTATAATACAGATTGTATCCGCGGCCGCGGGTGCGGAGTTCTTCCGATGTAGGGTCATCCTTTGAATTAGGGCCTTTTGCCTCAAACAGTGCCTGATAATATACCGCCTGCGAGGGCGTAATCGTAGTGGCAAAGTCGTAGTAGCTTTCAAAAATGACCATTAGCGGTGTGGTGCGCGCGTGGATATACGGGAACGCACGAATCGTGCTGTCCAGATCGCCTGCATCCACATGCTCTGCCTCGCAAAACTCCTGCTTCAGAGCCGACCTCTGTTGCATCTCATTTAGCAGACGATCCAGCAAAACCCGCAATGGCTCACGCGAACATTCCACCAGTTCGACCGAAACCTGTGTGCGCAGTTCCTGAACAAGTGGCATATCAGCAGAGAATATACTGTTAAAACTGCGCTGCACGATGACAAGTTCCATATTTTCTGCGGCATAAGCCCGAAGGAAATTTTCCACAACCGGAGCCACACCCACGGGGTTGCCAAAATACAGCGAAATAGAGAACAGCTGCTTGAGAGGAATGGCCACCGGTTTGAGTTCCTGAATCCCATAGCCAAGCGGGATACGCAGAGGTGCGAATCCCTGTCGAAATTGTTCGTATGTCTCGGTATCCGAAAGCGTGGGCACTTTCTGGCTGGGAGAACTGTTTGGATACATTGCAGCCAGCCGTTCCAGTTCGGCGCGTATTACCGGACCGGGATCCTTTTCCTTGGTAAAAATCGCTGTCTGAAATTCCAGCGGGCGGCCTTCCCATACGCACAGACCACGGCCCGGCCTAGCCGGCGGCATATGCTCGGTACGCACATCCAAAATATCTAGATAAGAATACTTATCCTTCTGACTCATGGCGATTTTGGCGCTGGTCTCCTGTTTGGCACGTACAGTGATCTCATTACCATGACTGCCTGTTAGAACAAACTGGATACCATAGGTGGGAGCATCTCGCATATAGGTATAAAGCGATGTTGCGTAATTTCCGACATGGTCGTTGGCTGTAAAGTTGCCCATGCCGTCGATCACCACAACCCACAGGGGCAGACGCTCGATTCGGCAGTAAGCTTCATAATTACCCACTTCTGCCTTTGCAAACAAACGCTGTCGGCGGCGTGTCTCCTCTGTAATCATCTCAAACAGGCGGTCGATCGCAGATTCCTCTTCGTCCGTCAATACTGCGCCGCAGTGAGGAAGCTGCCGGAACGCTACCAGTAATTTACTGGAAAAATCCATGACGTAGAAGTTCACCTGCTCTGGGGTATACCGCTGGGCAAGGCTCAGCAGCATCGTTTGCACCAGTGTGGTCTTGCCACAGCCGCTCTCACCAACCAACAGCATATTGTGCATTTTTTGCAGGTTCAGTTCTAACGGATACTGTCGTTGGTAAGCCGGGTCGTCGATCATACCAATGCACGCGGAAATATTTTCTGGTACTTTTGTCGGGTGCTTTTCCTGTAATTCGGCCATTGTCAATGTGTCCGACAATGCAGGTGGCAGCAAAGTACGGGGAAGGATATGCTCACGCTCTGCCAGTTCGGACAAGTATTTCACTATGGCAACGATTTGTTTGCTTTCGGCATTCTTTTTTTCCTTGATTGGCTTTGCTGCCAGAAGAGTCTGTGCTGTATCATCAATTAGCTGCACAGACTCATCCTTCTGCTGAATCACCTCATCCTGTGGGATGTAGTCAGCACCACACCATGCAGACTGACCCAGTGCAAAATACTCATTATAGCCTACCTGCAGATAGAACCGGCCTGTATCTTTCAGGCTGGCAGCGTCCGGGCGTTTAAGCATATCCTGGCTGTCTCCCGTGTCCTGCACACGCAGGCAGACGCGAAATTTGGTGTTACTCCAGATTTGGTCGTTGACCACACCGGAAGGTTTCTGTGTCGCAAGAATCAGGTGAACACCCAAGCTTCGGCCAATGCGGGCCGTACTGATCAGCTTGTCCATGAATTCCGGCTGCTGACTCTTCAGTTCTGCAAACTCATCCGAAATAATGAACAGATGCGGCAGCGGCTCTTCTACGCGGTGTGCACGGTACAATTGCTGATAATCGTAAATATCCATTGTACCTTCGTTGCAACGGACTTTCGCCTCTTTGAAGATACGCTGGCGGCGCTCCAGCTCGCTTTCAATGGAAATCATCGAACGAGAAACTGCTGCACCATCCAGATTGGTGATCGTGCCGACCAGATGGGGCAGATGGAGCGTGCTTCCATCACTGTTCTTTTTGTCAAAGGCGTCAGCCAGACCGCCGCCTTTGTAGTCAATCAGCAGAAAAGCCACTTCATCCGGGCTGAAATTGACCGCCATCGAAAGAATATAGGTTATGATGAACTCCGATTTGCCGGAACCCGTCATACCGGCCACTAGACCATGCGGGCCCTGCCGCTTTTCGTGCAGGTCGAGCATAAAAAGCTCGCCATCCGTACCAACACCGATTGGAGCCGCCAGACTGCGGGTCGGGTCGCTGTCTGCCCAGCGTTTGAGAAGATTCAGATGTTCTACTTTGCCTACGCCGAACATCTCCAAAAAAGTGAAGGTTTTGGGCAGACTGTAGCTGCCTGCAATCGTCATCAAGCTGGTATTGGCCAGTTCTTTCATGCTGGCCGCATAGTGTTCCTCATCGTAGGCATCCAGCTCAAACAGCTGGGGTGCCAAGTCCGGGTGCAGCAGATCATAAGCCTGATGCTTTCCGCTAGAATTCATGCGGAAGATGCGGGTGCTTTCTTTGGGCTGCTCCTCAAAAGCCGCCACCACTGAGAGGCCGACCTTTTCGTCCTGCGCTAGCACATCCTTTATCACTTCAAGGTTGTCATAGAGCGCGCGGCTCAAGGCAAACACCACATAATGCGGATGAGTACGGCGATACTTTGCCGCATCTCCCTTTGCACGGAGGATCGGCTCCATTTCCCGCCGCAGATACTCGCCGATGGCGCTGGCGCTCGGCTGACTGGTGGCCAGAAAACGGATATTACGCTCATTACTCCATGTATGCGGCAGGTAGCGTATTGTATTAAAGGTATCCAGCTCTTTCGGCTCCAACAGCAAAACGCATTTGACCTCATCATAGCTGTGCGTCATGATCAGCTGTGCTGCAAGGCTGCGCACAAACGCCAGCACATAAGGCCGGTCACCCACAACGCCGCATACGCGGTCTTGTAAAACAGAGAGCATGACCGGTGCCTTGGGGATCATGTATTTCTGCTCTGTCAGCGCATACATCTGGGCTTCCAGCGTGTCCTGCTCCATCTCAAAGCGTTCTTTGGGATATTCCAGTTCTGCCTGCATCGGTATCGTTCCAGAGCCAATGCGAAGCGTCAGGAAATCATCATCGGTATTGCGGCGCTCCCACAGGCGGGAAGAGCCTCCGTCCGAATAGTTCAGCACACTGGACACACTTGGGTAATTCGCGTTCAGCACCTGATACTCATGACGACATTCCTGCTCGATTTCCTGTTTCTTTTGCTCCAAATATTCGCTGTATCTGGCAACACGGCGTTCTTCGTATTCTTTCCGTTCTTTCTCCGTATAGCGCTGCGTCAGAAACGGGAACACCAGACTGGTCAGAGCCATGCTGTAACTGCCCATCATGATAGAACGTCCGCCCATCACCGCAGAGGATCCCATCCGAAGAACTAATGGCATTTTGTCCGAGCGCATCGGCATCGGCGGCGCATCCACGGTAATGCTCGGCCATTCCATTGAATAGCGGCTGCGCGGGCTGCGGTTGAACAGCTCCTTTTTTCTCTGGCTGCAAGCACCTCCGCCGGTCGTCAGCTGCATCACGGATAATGCAGAAGATTTGATATACAGCTTCGTATCGCCGGAGCATATAGACAAAAAGTCCGTGCCCACGATGATGCGGGGACCCATCAAATAGACCACATCGCCTAAACGGAGGCGAGCCGCAGTAATTCGCCGATGGTTCACATACACACCGTTGGAGCTGTTCAGATCCCGGACTTCCCAGCCATTTTCTGTCAGTGAGAATACTGCATGGCGGTGGCTGACAAAACCATTGGCACTAACAATATCATTCGTATTGTCCCGTCCAAACGTAATGGAACTGCCGCGATATGACCGATAATTGCGGAATATACTGGATTCTTTGGTAATCGTTTCCGCATACAGGATATACTGCCGTCCACCGGCGTGCAGAAAATACATCTGGCGTACGATGAGCGGTGTCTGCCGACAGTCAGCCGACAGCATTCCCACAAAGCAAGTTCCTGCTTCGCAGCAGATCATCCATTGCTCGTTCAGTGCCTCTATCGAAAGTAGTCCCTCTCCCGTGTGTGCAAAACGGTATTTGCCCTCCGCGAAACGCGGCAAAAGCAACTCATCGATATGACCGTCCTCTCCGATTAGGTTTACACGAAGGCCCAGATAAGCCGGATTTTCCGCAGATGTGTTTGGCATCTCCATGTCATCCTCCTGAGAGTAGATTCAAGGAAATAAATAATTCTACCTGCTATGACATTCAGTCGAGCTTTGCACCGCAGTTGATACAGAATGTAGCGCCTGCTGGCAGCGGCTCCCCGCAGCCCGGACAGACATTTTCTGCATGGGCGGGCTGCGGTGCCGGTGTGATAACAGGAGCCGTAAAAGTCGGCTGAGGTGCTGGAGTTTCCGTGACACGGCTGCCGCAGCTGGTGCAGAACATCGCGCCTTCTGCAAGAGGTGCTCCGCAGGAGGGGCAGAATGCCGGTGCCGCCGGTTTTGCCGGTTCCTGCTGCGGCAGCTTAGCACCACAGCTTGAGCAGAACATCATATCCGGGCGGATTTTTGCGCCGCAGTTCGGACAATGGCTTGAGGCTGTGATGGCCTGAATCTGTGCCTGATAAGTCTCAATCTGTCCATGCAGTTCATTGACCTGAGCAATCAGATCCGCTGCTTCTGGCAGCGGGTGGGTACTATAAGCGCAGTAGACCGCATAGCCAATCTGATTATAGAGCTGATTGATTTTATTTTTTGCGCTGCTGATTTCACTGTTGAGCCGGGAAGTTTCCGAGAACTCCCGGGCGCTCTTGGATGCGCTCTGACCCACCTGCGAGACGCGCTGCTTCATTTCATCAAAAAAAGCCATCTTTTTTTGTACCCTTCTTTTGCCGTATTACTTGCTCATCCCGAATGCGGCCTCTGCCTTCATAGGAGAGGCGACCCAGAAGCGCGTGATATCCGATGCAAGGCGAGTCTTTTCTTTGCCGTTGTAGCTGTAGAGATCGCCATCCTGAATGTAGAGCAGATTATCCTTGTCCATACGGATATACTGCTGAACATCGTCGGCCACCACAGTGCGATTTGCATTCTTACCGATACAGGTCAGCTCCGCACCGCGCGAGGAAGCATCCGTGTACACATAAGTATTGCCGTCCTCATAAATAGATACCTTGGCGTCCAGAATATCCTGCGCAACGCGGGTACTCTCGCCCTCTGCGTAGCGGTACAGATCTACATAGGTATCGCCGTCACGGTCATAACCGTCTGCTGTATAGTAGGCAGTTTCGTCGTCATCCCACATGAACTCTGCATCCTCGGCCACGAACTTAAAACCTCCGACCTTTCCGTCTTTGATGGAGGCCATCAGCAAATCACCATCAGCATTCAAAAAGATTGTATCCTTTAAAACATAGGCAAAACTGCTGTAAAGTTTCTCGAAATCCTCGTAGGCTTCATTCGTCAACTCAGAGAACGAATCTGTTGCAGTATTATAGAGTTTGATTTTCGAGGAGTCCACAGTATCTTCCACTGCCGTACCCACCAGTCTCGTCACACCCCGATAGGCGTCGGATACGTACTCTAGATCATCAATATCCATTTTTTCAGTCAGAGCATCCTTTGTCCAGTAAGCAAAACCACCAGACAGCATGCTGTTACCAACCACATTCTCCTCGACAAGTGCGGCTTTCCCCTTTTCATAGCAGTACAAGTCATACAGTTTGATGTCCTCATCTTCGCTCATCAAGCTCTTACGCAGGTTATAGTGATTCCATGCTGTTGTATAACCGTTGTCATCGTACTGACCATTCTTATAAAAATCACCCCACGACGGCTCTGTGGTCACCTTATAGGGGTCATTCACCATATCGTACAGAGAGAGCGTCTTTCCGTTGTACTCAAAATAGAAAAGTTTCCCTGTTTTTCTGATCGAATAGGTGCCACCGACATCAGATGCAAGCTTTTCCGGTTCCTTGCTGATACCCGCATGATAGAGGTTGAGTTTACCATCGTCGTTGGTCTTGCTGTACAGGATGTCGTTAAAATCCTTTGTCATGTACACGCGGGAAATATGACCATCAATCTTTGTCGGGTCATCTTTCTTGTTCAGGGCAACATAGTACAGGTCGAGATCTGTGTCGTCGCCATCTTTTTCGCGTGTGTAAAGGATCTCGTTCTCATTGTCATCCTTCTGATAAATATTATAGACATCCTTCGCCACCTGCGTGGAGTCCTTGCCGTTGTAATAGTACAACGTGCTGTCACCATTTTTATAGAGGATAGAGCCATCCTTCAGCATCCAGAACCCCGATTGCACGTTGGATGCAATGGTTGTAAGATACTGGTCGTTTTTGGAAGAACCCGCCTTCAGTTTGGCATACTCTGCGCGGCAGAGGGTTCCCGTCCAGCCGTCATATTTGGTCAGATAGTAAAAGTACTTTCCATCCGGGCTGAAACGCACCATATTTTCATCTTCATCATCGTATTCCGACTTGGATGCACCAATATCCGTCAGCTCTCCCTTTTTCAGATGGGTCAGCAGCTCATAGCGCTCGTCCTGCAGCATCACGACAGCATTCTTGCCAGAGCCGCCTTTTCCTCCAAACAGAAAAAATCCGCCTGCAAGCAAAACCACAAGAATGACTGCAATCACCGCAACCAGTTTGCCATTGGGTTTTCTGCTAGCCGCAGCCCCCATGTCTGGACGGACAGTCTCCGCCTGCACCGTGCGCGTCGGCACCGGCGCTCTCGGGGGAGCCTTGACAACATTCTGAGGTACAGACTGCGGAGTTGTCAGCCGCGTACCGCAGCTACCGCAGAATTTTGCGCCATCCGGAAGTGTTACTCCACATTTCGGGCAAATCATACACAATTCCTCCATATTTTCTGCAAAACCGTATCCTGCTGTGATGAGAGGTCGGTTACAACATAATTCACATTATGTTGTAGCAAGCCCTCTCGGTTAGCTTGATTGATTCAAAAGCCTTAGCCATAGGATTCGAGTGAAGCGAGCTAACGAAGAACTTATCACCTTAGAAGATACACTTTATGAACATGGCTCGCTAGAGCGGTAGGGCAAGTAATACAGATGAAAGACGCTTTCTTTGCCAGTAAGATGCCCTTCTAGGGTTTTATGACTTTGTGGTTTTATGATTCACCTGATAGAACCGAACTCAACAACACAACTCTCCTTGCTCAAAATTGACGAAAAGCATATCGTTCGCTGAGGATTCTCATCTTTCCATGTAGAAATATGAAGGATCATAGCTTGCGCAGAAAACACATCGGGTGTATAATTAAAATCAGTTTATTGTAGTTACAACATAATGTGAATTATGTGATAATAAGGTCAAGGCGTTCCATTAGTTGGGCGTGAACCATACCACATTCTGCTGTATAGATACGGGTAGTGGTAATGCTGGAATGCCCCAGAATGTCCGCCAGCCGGGAAAGGTCATGGTCGAGGGCGTAGAATGTCCGGGCAAACAAATGCCGGAGATTATGAGGGAACACCTTTTTAGGGTCAACGCCTGCACTCTGGCACAAAGCTTTCATGTCTCTCCAGATGTTGCTGCGATCAAGAGGTCGGCCCGTCCGGGTAGTAAACACTGCACCACTGGTTTTGCCTTGTTTGCGCAGATAGGCTGTCAACAGCTTGCGTAGGCCGTTTGGCAGAAACACGATACGCCGCTTGCCCTTGTTGCTGATTTCAGCTCTTCCAAGATGTACGGCTTCCACAGTGATAAAGCGTAGTTCTGACACACGGATGCCAGTGGAGCAGATCGTTTGGATCACCAGCGCCAGCCGTTCATTCTCTTGGATTTTTGCAGCGTTCACAAGGCGAATGTACTCATCGTGGGAAAGCTCTCGGTTTTCATCCGTAAAGATTGATTTCTGGATTTTGAGCAGGTTGACTTTCAAATTCTGCCAGCCCATGAATGATAGATAACCGTTTATGGCAACCAACATTGAATTGACTGTTGTAGGCATAAAAGAAGCAACAAGTGTAGACTTCCATTCGATCAAGGCTGCTTTGGTCAGCGGCTTTCCGCTGAGATAATTTAGGAATGTCGTCAAATCATGGGCGTATTTACTGATCGTGTGGCTGCTTCGCTCGGTCTCCCGTAGATGGGTCAGATACTTTTCAATGAGAACGGGAGACAGAGAAGGATACTTCTTCGACATAACAATTCTCCTTTCCAAATGGAATAATCCTATTGTAGCAAAAGTGAAAAGAAAATATCAGACGGTAAGGCTGTCGGGGAAAATGACCGACCGATGGCCTTTTTGCTATGCCCGAAAGTCGTATTTTATGTACAACTAAAAGGATTTTATTTTTCTGTGTTCTACGGTATAATGAGCGCAAGTTTAAGGCAGAGGAGGTTTATCGGTGGAAAATGTGCTGGAGACTATCGCCTTCTACCGTGATGCACGGAAATGGTCGAACTATGATTTAGCCATTCATGCCGGAATTAAACCTACTACGATTTCCGCGTGGTATCGTAGAGATATTGTACCAACTCTGCCAACACTCGTTAAGGTATGCGATGCGTTCCAGATTACATTAACTGAATTTTTCTCAGTGGTTGAGTCTGGTGAGCGAGAGCCGGTCGTACTTACGCAGGATCAGGCCGAAGTGCTTGAACAATGGTCAGCCCTTCGACCTGAACAACAGGATGCCGTCCGACACTTGCTAAGCACGATGCCATAAACTTAATAATACCGCTCCTTTTTGTTATAGATAGTAATAGGGCCTCACCCTTTTTCTATCATGGAAGGTGTACTGTACATTTTCCATGCTCCGCCCGCCTTGCCATCAACGACGACAAAGAAAGGACGAAGAATCATGAAAAAGCAATTGATTGAGTACAAACCTAGCCCCGGCGGTCAAGTATGCCGCCGCCGAATGTCTGCTTGTTCTCCGGCCCTGTGGTGTGGCGATTGGCTGCACTGCTCTGTGGTCGGAGGGCTGGCTTATGTACTTTGATTCTTACGCCACCGGCAAACGTATCCAGCACCTGCGCAAGGCCAACGGCATGACGCAGGAGGAAATGGCAATCAGACTGAATATCAGCGACCGCCACCTAGGAAAAATCGAGCGAGGGGAAGGAACTGCTTCCATAGATTTGTTGGTGGAAGTAGCAGTCTTGCTGAAAACCACATTAGACTTTTTGATTATCGGTGTGACTGAAACCCCAAGAGAAAGGGAGCTTACTGCACACATCAAAAAGCAGAACAAGGTAATTCAACGGTTCAAAGATAAGCTGAATTCCCTGATAGCGGAACTGACTGAAACAGAAATCGAATAAGTTGACCTCAAGAAGCCGAGAAGCGATTCTCGGCTTCTTTTTTTGCACATTTTTCTGACGTTCCTACGAAAAACCGGAACTGGCAGTTCCGATTTTTAGCCAAAAGAATTTCAAAAAAATCGAAAAACCGGAACTACCAGTTCCTTAAAAAGCAGTCGATTCTACGATAAACTATGGTCAAAGCAAGGGCAACACCCCGGATGGGGAAAAGCCCGAAGCTGTAAGACGTACCTTGAAAACTGAATATCATTCCCTCGGACAAAACAATGAAACTTCCGTAATTCGCGGCCCGGCCATAAAGAAGGCGGGGTGGCTGAAAGGCCAATGAGAGGAAGGGTGCAGTCCCCCTCACCGAGGTGTATTCCAACCCCCACCGGGCGTCGAGGACAAATAGGGTGGGACACTTAAAACAAAACTTCAAAGCCCACCACCGGGATTCTTCTGAATCAAGGCAGTGGGCTTTTTCCATACCGAATATTCATTCTAATGACACGGAGGTAATGACTATGAGCCGTACTTTTACCCACGAGACCGATGAATCGACCCTGACCACCCTCTGCCCCCGCTGCTTGGATGCGTTCCGCAATGCCCGTGGCATCCGTGTCCGCCGTGCAGACCCCAGACAGACAATTAAGGAGCCTTGCACCTACTGCCAGACCCGCTTTGGGTTTGACTATTACATCCAGCCCACCAGCCCGAAAACCACCTACTTTAAGAAAGGACGGTTTGATGATGAATCTGAATGCGCTTAAGATTGACCCGGAGTTTCAGGGCAAGATCCCGCCGCTTACCTTTGAAGAACTGAACCAGCTCGAAGCTAACATCCTGCGAGATGGCCGCATCATCAATCCCATCATCGTATGGCGGGGCTTGATCGTGGATGGACACAACCGCTTCACCATCGCTAAGAAGCACCCGGAGATCCCTTTTACCACTCATGAGAAAGCGTTTGCAAACCGCTATGAAGCAATTATCTGGATCTGCAAAAACCAGCTAGGGCGACGCAACCTTACCCCGGAACAGAAGAAGTACCTTATCGGTAAGCAGTATGAAGCTGAGAAATGCGCCAACGGCGGTGATAGAAAAAGTCCTGCTGCAAAATCAGGTTACGGAAAGCGTAACCTGATCGGTGCACCCAAAACCTGTTATAAAGTCGCTGCGGAAAGCGGTGTAGGAAGAACGTATGTGATTGAAGCCGAACATTATGCTAAAGGTTTGGACGCTGCCGAAGAAGCTGTTCCCGGCACACGGCAGAAAGTACTTTCCGGCGAGGTCAAGCCGACCGCCGCTGAGATTGCATCCGTTGCCCGTGCCCCTCCTGAAGAACGTCCTGCACTGGTGGCTGAGATCTGCAAACCGAAGCCACCAAAGCCGTCTGCACAAAAGCAGAAAACTCCCCCAGCCGTAGCTGCACCGCTGCCTGATGCCAGTACATCCGATGAAGAAGCGCCTGACGAAGAACCAACGTCCACTCCTGCTCCATCCGAGCCGATCTTTCCACAAAAGGAGAATGAACTGTTGAAAGTTGACCGTCAGCAGATTCTTGAAATCGCAAACAATCGCTACCATGTCAAGCAGCTTGCCAATGGTGCGGCGATGCTTTGTGAGGTATCGGGAGCCGCCAACAGTATGATGCGCCGCTGGGAAAGCGTTTTCCGGGAATATCCCGATATTCTATCCGATGCAGAGAACCGTGCATCCGTAGGACGAACGATTCAGAAATTGAGAGATTACCTGAAAAATTTGGAAGATAAGATGGAGGAACTGCTATGAAGAATATGAACTGTGTCAGCACCATGCCTGAGATCATGCCCGAAATCACGGATGAAGCCATCATCGAAGCCCTCTTTGCCCAGCGGCCTTACGAGGAAAAGGTCATCAACAGTGCCTTTCTCGAAATCCCTGCGGAATATCAGCGCAAGCTGAACATTCCCAATGTCGAAAAGATGTCGGCAGAGTTCACCGAGCTGATTGCCAACCCGCCCAAGGTCAGCTACCGGGACGGTCACTACTTCGTCTTTGACGGTCAGCATACCATCGTGACCCGTCGGGCGATGAACGGCGGGCAGGATCTTCCGATCATCTGCAAAGTGTACGAGGGACTGACAGAGGAAGAAGAAGCCATGCTGTTTTCCCGGCAGACGGGCGTTTCCACGCCGCTGACCGCTGGTGCAGAGCTGCGCGCCGCTTTGGTGGGCAAAGACCCGGAATCTCTCGCATTCGTGAAAGCCACCGAAAGCACAGGTCTGCAGCTTGGTCTGGACAGCTACCGTGCCCCGTGGAAGATCATCTGCATCCGCACGGCTTTCAAGGAGTACAAAGCCTATGGCGCAGACCTTTACAAAGAAGCCCTGACCATGCTGGCAAAGGGCTGGGAGGGTGACCCCGATTCCCTCCGCTCCGGCATCCTGCAGGGCATGGTTCGCTTTGTGGCTCTGTATCAGGGCGAGTATGACCCGGAGCGTCTGGTGAAGCGTCTGCAAGCCATTCACCCTATGACGCTGGTGCGGGATGAGAAATCCCTGAGCGGCACCGTCAGCTACAAGTATATGATGCTGATTCTTCGCACCTACAACGGCTCCAGCCGCCGCTTCAATCTTCCCATCAAGCAGTGAACTTACTTCTTCATGCAGGTCTCCTTTCACATCGCAGAAGCCGTCCGCAAGGGCGGCTTTTGCCTACATAAGGAAAAGGGGGTTGACCGCCACCGTATATGTAACAAAAGACTTTGGTTTTCTCCGGGGCGAGATCTACTATGCAGACCTTGACCCGCACTATGGTTCTGAGCAGGGCGGTAAACGTCCTGTTATTGTAATTCAAAATAATACCGGAAATAAATTTGCACCGACTGTGATCGTGGCTGCTGTGACCTCAAAAGTCACTAAAAAGCCAAACCAGCCCACCCATGTTCTCATTGACCGAAATCCAGCGTTTTCAAGGCCCTCTATGGTGCTGCTGGAGCAGATCTTCACCATTGATAAAGAGCGCATACAGCGACTCCTAGGGCAGACTACGCCAGACGAAATGTACCAGATCAACGAAGCCCTGATGAACAGTCTGGATTTGAACGGAGGTCGATAATATCAACAAGAACGCCTACTCTCCCCTTTCCTCCGCTGTTCCTCCCGATGTTTTCAGCATCGATGCAACTGCACTGAAGCTAATCTCCATTTTATTCGACAACAACCTGATCTCTGCTGAGGTCTATCATCGGGTCCTTAGCAGATATTCTGCGTAATGTCAAGGATGTCGCTGACACCGGCGACATCCTACATATTCCCTTCGCAATCTTCTATACTACGGGCAAAGGAGGTACAGCGATATGAACATCACGCAAAGAATGTACTTTGGGCAATTCCCATTGGACAAGGACCGTGACCGCCGCATTGTCTTTTACGGTCGTGTTTCCACCCAGCATGAAGCGCAGGTCGATGCGCTTGGCAACCAGATGCAATGGTACGATGACCAGCTTCGGTATCATCCAAACTGGCAGGTCGTTGACCGCTATATCGACGAGGGCATCACCGGAACCTCAACCAAAAAGCGCCCGGCCTTTATGAAAATGCTTTCCGATGCCAAGTGCGGAAAATTCGACCTGATCGTCACTCGTGAGGTCTGCCGCTTTGCCCGCAACACTGTCGATACCCTTCAGCTTACCCGTGAACTCCGCAATTTCGGTGTAGAGGTCTTTTTCGTATCCGACAACATCTGGACGATGGACGGCGATGGCGAACTCCGGCTTTCCATCATGGCAACCATGGCGCAGGAGGAAAGCCGCAAAATTTCAGAGCGTGTTCTTGCCGGGCAGAAGATAAGCCGGCAGAACGGCGTGCTTTACGGCAGCGGCAACATTATCGGCTACGACCGGGATAAGGTCAACCGTACATACGTTATCAACGAAGAACAGGCTGCTACCATACGGATGGTTTTCACGCTCTATTCTCAGGGCTACGGGGAAAAGGCAATCGTCAATGAACTTTCCCGGCTGGGCCGTAAGGATGGACACGGAAACGTCAGTTGGTCCTGTACAAAAATCAGCCGCATCCTTCGTAACGCAACGTATATGGGCTATGTCTGCTACAACAAGTCCAAGGTCAACAACTATCTTGAAAAGAAGCGCATCAACAATCTGGACGAAACCTCCTTCGTCTATGTAAAAGGCAACTTTGAGCCGATCGTATCAGAAACTCTCTGGCATGAATGTGAGCACATCCGCAAGTCTCGTATTTCCAGCCTGCGCCTTCCTGATGGAGAAACAAGGCGCAAAGGAGCCAGAACTACCAAGAATCTGTGGGTGTCAAAACTTCGCTGCCGCTGCGGTTCTTCCTACCGCATTTTCAACTGGCGCAAACTGAAGGACGGAACACCGGTCTTTGGCTACCAGTGCAATATCCGAACCGTCAACCCGACCCGTTCCTTTGTTCTGGAGCACAACATGACCCAGCAACTCAGTTGTGATGCCATTTCTATCCCGGAGTGGAAGCTGGAACTGATGGCAAAGAAGATCTTTGAAAAGGTCTGGGGCAATCAGAATAAAGCCATTCTCCGTGCCTGCAAGATGATTGAAAGCTGTCAGAACGGAAAAGCCGCCACACAAATGTCCGCTGCGCCGATTCAGAGCAAGATTGAAAAAATCAAAAAGCGCAAACTGAACTACGCTGCCATGCGTGCAGACGGCGAACTGCCACGGGAAGAATATCAAGCCCTCTGCAAACAGGCAGATGACGAGATTGCACACTTGGAGCAGGAACTGAAAGCCCCCTCCCCTGCACCCGAACCGCAGACGTTTTCTTCGGACATGAAAGCGATCTACGATTTTCTCTCTCAGAAGGTCGATGTGCA
>OFLZ01000403.1_pt1 | contig 35807 bp, 27 predicted proteins | sample 1541321 | NCBI WGS metagenome assembly OFLZ01 (sample SAMN04209223, study PRJEB22552) | human gut metagenome | biome: gut; material: feces | host: Homo sapiens | place: USA: Oklahoma | reverse complement strand
ATCAAGTAAGTCCCCTGCTTCAATTGCGAAAAGCAATAAGCAGTGGGTGGGGACTCGCGTACAAATGATTATGCCAGTGTTACATCTCCTTCCTCAGCCTTGAAATAGAAAATTTATCCTGCAAGATTGTTGCAAGAATTAATTTGTCGACACATTAGGTATTGAATTTTGGCAGGGAAAGATTATCTGAAAACTGAAAAAATAGGTATAAAAAATAAATATAGGGCTGTTGCGATGACAGAAAATAAGGTATGATATCTGCAGGAGCATGTTACACGTTTCCATAACCCGGGTGAAGTAAATGAAAAAGGTAACAATCTGTTGGGACATCCTCACCGGGCAGACACAGAATAATTTGGAGAAAGTTATATGAAAAAGTTCAAATTAAGTGTACAGAGATATATCTGCATTTTATTATGTCTTATTTTATATATTACTGTGATTCCCCTTCCTGTATCAGCAGAGGAAGCAAAATACAGGACAGTCAGAGTAGGCTGGTATGAAGGAACCTATAACACCACAGGACCAGACGGTCGGAGGAGAGGCTACAGTTACGAATATCAGCAGGCAGTGGCTGCGCATACAGGTTGGAAGTATGAATATGTGGAGGGAAGCTGGGCAGAACTGATGAGTATGCTGAAAAAAGGAGAGATCGATCTGCTGGGAGGCATCTCCTATGCAGAGGAACGTTCCGATTCCATGCTATTTTCAGAACTGCCTATGGGCGAGGATAAATATTACCTCTATGTGGATCCTGCTCATACAGACATCTCAACTTCAGATCTGTCTACATTAAATGGGAAAAGAATCGGGATGTTGCCGGATTCAGTTCCTGCCAGAATGTTCCATGAGTGGGAGAAAAGCCATGGAGTGAGCGCGCAGCAGGTTGATATTACTGGTGCAGATGATGTCCGTCAGAAATTGCAAAATCATGAAATTGACGGATTTATCTTAAATGAATCTCCACAGTGGGAAAGAGACAACATTTCTGCTGTCCTTCTAATCGGCGGTTCCTATAATTATTTTGCAATCAGTAAAAAACGTCCGGATCTGAAAGAGGAACTGGATCAGGCAATGCAGAAAATTGTGAAGGAGAATCCTTTTTATATAGAAGATCTTTACAAGAGGTATTGCTCCGCAAATTCCCTTGAAACTCTTACGGATGAGGAGCAGAACTGGCTGGAACAGCATGGGGCAGTCAGGATTGGGTATCTGAAAAATGATGTGGGTGTCAGCTTTGCAGATACAGAGTCAGGGGAAACGGTAGGAATTATTAACGATTATGTCAGCCTGGCTTCCGGTTGTCTGGGGGAACAAGCCATAGAATTTCAACTGACAGGCTTTGATTCCCAGGAGGAAGAACTGCAGGCATTAAAGGATAACAGGATTGATATGATTTTTCATATGAACCAGAATCCGTATGAAGCTGAGCAGAACGATATTATATTGTCAAATACTGTTTTTGAAGTTAATGTTGCAGTGCTCACCGGTGTTGAGAAGTTTGATGAAAATGGGGAGAACACAGTGGCAGTGAGCAGGGGCAATCTGCTGGGGAAGTGGTATATTTCCTTTAATTATCCTTCCTGGAAAATAAGGGAATATGACACATCTGCTGAGGTCGAGAAAGCAGTTCAAAGCGGCGAGGCAGACTGCTTTGTTGTGAAGGCAGGACAGTCATTAAAGATACTGGCAGACAGCAAAATGCGCAGCGTTTTTCTTACGAAATCCAGTACTTCCTGCTTTGCGGTCACCAGGGAAAACACAACATTAATGAATATCCTGAATAAAACCATTCAGACACTGCCTGATTCCAGACTTTCCAGTCAGTTTTACGTATATGAAAATGAACCGGGAAAGGTTACTCTGACAGAATACATAAAGGATAATCTGCTGGTAGTTTCCATTGGTTTTATAGGTGCGGTTCTGGTCATTGTGTGGATTATAGTTTACCTGCTGATAAAAGCAAGAAAAGCCCAGATTCAGGCAGAAAAGGCCAATGCCGCCAAATCAGATTTCCTTTTCAATATGTCTCACGATATCCGGACACCCATGAATGCCCTGCTGGGATACAATGAGCTGATGAAAAGGGAACTGACAGATCCGAAGCTTCTGGATTATCAGGAGAAGATGGAACAGTCCGGAAATCTGTTACTGTCTATTATCAACAATGTGCTGGACATGGCCCGGATTGAAAGCGGTAAAGTGGAACTGGATGAGGATTATGTGAAAATCAGAGATATTTATCAGGGAATTTATAAAATTTTCCAGGTGGAAGCGGAGAAAAAAGGTATTCACCTTGAGATGGAATACGATGTGCAGCATGAGCACGTAATCTGCGATGAGACAAAGAACAGGGAAATTTTCCTCAATCTGATCAGCAATGCGGTAAAATATACAGCTTCAGGGGGAAGGGTTACCATAAGAATCACAGAACTTGACTGTGACAGGGACGACTATGTGCGGATACGAACTCAGGTAATCGATACAGGCATCGGAATGAGCGAAGAATTCCTGCCATCCCTGTTTGATGCTTTTGCCAGGGAACGCAATACAACAGTCGGAAAGGTTGCGGGAACAGGTCTGGGAATGCCGATCATAAAGAAGTATATTGATATGATGGGTGGAACCATTGAAGCAGAAAGTAAGCTGGGAGAAGGAAGTAAATTTACAGTTACTCTGGAATACAGGATTGCTGATAAGAGTTACTATGAACAGGATACGGAAAAATCCTCAGATATGGATGAAACAGACAGAATCAATGGAAAACATGTTCTGCTGGCTGAGGATAATGATCTGAATGCGGAAATCGCAGAGTTTATACTGGAGGATATGGGACTTATGGTTGACCGTGTTGAGGATGGAGTTCAATGCGTGGCAAGGATAGAACAGAAACCGGCAGGCACCTATGACCTGATCCTTATGGACATCCAGATGCCGAACATGGATGGATATAAGGCAACTCAGGCAATCAGAAGACTGGCAGATAAGGAGAAATCCGGCATTCCGATCATAGCCATGACAGCCAATGCATTTGAGGAGGACAGAAAGAAAGCTCTGGAAAAAGGCATGAATGGACATATTGCAAAGCCTGTAGATATTGAAAAGATGAGAAAGATTCTGCAGAATACTTTTAAGAGATAATATTGATTACCTCAGAGCGTGTTTGAAAAATCATTTCTTGAGGAAAGCATTTTTGAAACACGTTCCAGGCAATCGACAGACTGGGAAGGGAATACAGAAATTAAATGAAAGAAAAAGAATCAATGCTCAGAACAGGAAAAAGGATTGTATGTATATGCATGATCCTGAGCCTGATTCTGACCTGCATCCTGTGTGTAACACCCACTACAGCAAAAGCTGCGGAGGAAGAAACCCCGGAAAGAGTTGTCCGCGTAGGCTCCTTTGAGGATACCTTTAATTATGTCAATGAGAAAGGTGCAAGGAAGGGATATGGCTATGAGCTTCTGGAAACTCTGTCCGGCTATACAGGATGGAAATTTGAGTATGTCACCTGTGACTGGTCCAACTGTTTTGAAAAGCTTATAAACGGCGAATTTGATATTATGGGCGATATTTCCTATACAGAAGAACGTGCAAAGCAGATGCTGTTTTCCGATGAACCTATGGGTGAGGAGAAATATTATCTGTATGCAGATCTTTCAGATACGGATATTTCAGCCTATAATTTCCAGACACTGAATGGAAAACGGATCGGTGTGCTGAAAGGAACCCAGCCGGAAGTCATGCTCACAGAATGGGAGCAGAAATATAACCTGGAAACAACACATGTGAATATAGCCAATAATGATGATGTGAAAAGAAAGCTGGCAGATCATGAAATCGATGCCTTTGTTTCCCTGGAGGAGTCTTTATGGGCTGCCCAGGGGATTTCCACAGTTGTAAATGTGGGAAAATCTGGCATTTATTATGCGATCAACAAGGATCATCCGGAGATCAAAGAAGAACTGGATAATGCCATGCGCAGACTGGAGGATGATAATCCATTTTACCTGGCAGATTTGTATAAGCAGTATTTTTCCCTGGATTATACACCGATTCTTTCCGGTGAGGAGAAAAAATGGCTGAAAGAGCATGGGGCCATCCGCATCGGATTCCTGAAAGATGATACAGGCATCAGCACCATAGAGATGCCTGACGGCAGATTCAGCGGCGCAATGACTGACTATATTCAATATGCAGCAGGCTGTCTGGGAAACCAGAAGCTGGATTTTAAACTGACAGAATATAACAGCTACGAGGAGGAGACTGAAGCCCTGAAATCGGATGAAATTGATATGATCTTTCATTTCAGTCAGAATCCGGATACAGCAGAGGAATACCACTTCGCTTTTACCAATACAGCCTGGACCTATAATCTGATGGCTGTCACCAATAAGACATCTTTCAATGAGAATGAATCAAACCGTATTGCAGTTCCAAAGGATGATCTGCCGTTGAAAGAGCATATTGAGTATTACTATCCTCAGTGGGATGTCGTAGAGTGCGATTCTGTGGATGATGCGGCAAATCTTGTGATAAAGAAGCAGGCAGACGGATTTGTCACAGGAGTTGCGTCTGCATTGGATTACAGTGAAAAATACAATTTATACAGTCTGCCTCTTTCCAACCCTGAGAAGTCGGCTTTCGCAGTAAAAAGCGGTAACCATTACCTGCTGTCCATACTGAATAAGACGATTAAAGCCATGCCTTCCAATATGCTTACAAGTGCTATCGCCATGTATGAGAGTACACCGGGGAAGGTCACTCTGGCAAAATTTGTAAAGGATAATCTGGCTGTGGTTTTACTGTGCAGTGCAGTGGTTATTATGCTGATCCTGATATCCATCCTGGGTTTGCTGCAAAAGGCGCGTCAGGCTGAGGCTGCTGCAAAACAGGCTGCAGATGAAACGCAACAACTGAACAAAAAGCTGCAGATTGCTGTGGAAAAGGCAGAGAGTGCGAACCTGGCAAAGACCAATTTCCTGAATAATATGTCTCATGATATCCGTACGCCTATGAATGTGATCCTGGGATACAACCGGATGCTTGGAAAGAGACTGACAGATCCCAAACTTCTGGATTATCAGAAAAAGATAGAGCAGTCAGGAAATATGCTTTTATCGATCATTAACAATGTGCTTGACATGGCGAGGATTGAAAGCGGCAGGGTGGAACTGGATGAGGATTATATAAAAGTAAGCAGCATACTGAGAGAATTTTATGATGTTTTCGAAGAGGAAGCACAGCGGAAGGGGATTACTTTTTTGCATGAGGATAATGTGGTACACCAGCATATTATCTGTGACAGCACCAAGATAAGAGAAATTATGATTAATCTTCTCAGCAATGCAATTAAGTATACACCGGACGGTGGTACAGTATCTCTGATAACCACAGAACTTCCATGCAGCGAGGAAGGATATGTAAGGATAAAAACAGAGATTACGGATACCGGAATTGGCATGAGCAAAGAATATCTCCCCATCATCTTTGAGTCCTTTAGCCGGGAACGGAACACAATAGCCGGAAAGGTAGGCGGAACCGGACTGGGAATGTCTATTGTGAAAAAGCTGGTTGATATGATGGGCGGAACCATCGAAGTAGAAAGTGAATCCGGAAAAGGAAGCCGTTTTACTGTCATACTTCAGTACAGGATTGCAGATGCAGGATGTTATGAAAAAAGATCAGAGCAAAAAACAGATGATTCAGCAGAAATTCTTAGAGGAAAGCATGTGTTGCTTGCAGAGGATAATGATCTGAACGCAGAGATTGCAACAGCAATTCTGATGACTGCGGGACTGGTAGTTGACAGAGTGGAAGATGGCCTTCAGTGTGTCCGCAAAATCGAACAGTCTCCGGCGGGCACCTATGACCTGATCCTTATGGATATTCAGATGCCGAACATGGACGGCTACAGGGCAACTGAGATGATCCGCGGACTGTCAGATAAAGACAAAGCCACTATTCCAATCATAGCCATGACAGCCAATGCCTTTGAGGAAGACAGAAAAAAGGCACTGGCAAAAGGAATGAACGGACATATTGCAAAACCTGTTGATGCAGAAAAAGTTGAGAAGACTATTTGTTCGGTTTTAGGCAGCCAGAGTGAACAGTAACGCGACACGTTAAAGTACAGAACAGGTATTCGCTTGCTCTGTACTTTTTTTATATGGGATGATATACTGAAAATATAACCATATTAAACATATTTCAATTTTTGATAAGTGAAATTTGATTAAAACAGGAGAATATTATGGATCATTTTGAATTGCATTCCGAGTACAAGCCAACTGGAGATCAGCCTCAGGCAATTGAACGTCTGGTCAGAGGCTTTAAAGAAGGCAACCAGTTCGAAACTTTACTGGGTGTCACTGGTTCCGGCAAGACATTTACTATGGCGAACGTCATCGCCCAGCTAAACAAACCAACCCTTATCCTCGCCCACAACAAAACTCTCGCAGCGCAGCTTTACGGTGAGATGAAAGAATTCTTCCCTGAGAACGCAGTGGAATACTTTGTCTCCTATTATGACTACTATCAGCCGGAGGCTTATGTCCCGTCTTCAGACACCTATATTGCCAAAGATTCCTCCATCAATGACGAGATTGACAAACTCCGTCTCTCTGCCACAGCCGCAATGTCAGAGCGGAAAGACGTAGTGGTCATTTCCTCCGTTTCCTGTATCTACGGACTGGGTTCCCCTCAGGAATTCTTTGACATGATGATTTCCCTGCGTCCGGGAATGACCAAAGACAGGGATGAGGTAATCCGGGAGCTGATCGACATTCAGTACACCAGAAATGAGATGGACTTCCACCGAAGCACCTTCCGTGTCCGTGGAGATACCTTGGAAATTTTCCCTGCCAACAGCTCCGATACAGCCGTGAGAGTAGAATTTTTCGGAGATGAGATCGACCGTATTTCAGAAATTGATGTACTGACAGGAGAAATCAAATGCCAGCGTTCTCATATCAGCATCTTCCCTGCATCCCACTATGTAGTGCCAGCAGAACAGATCCAGAGAGCAGCTGTAGCAATAGAAGAAGAATTAAAAGAACGTGTAGAGTATTTCAAAAGTGAAGACAAGCTTCTGGAAGCCCAGCGAATCTCAGAACGCACCAATTTCGACATTGAAATGATGAAAGAAACCGGATTCTGTTCAGGAATCGAAAATTATTCCAGACATCTGTCAGGATTAAAGCCCGGACAGCCGCCATACACACTGCTGGACTATTTTGGAGATGACTTCTTACTTATTATAGATGAATCTCATATCACAGTACCTCAGGTAGGAGGAATGTATGCCGGTGACCAGAGCCGGAAGCAGACATTGGTGGACTATGGTTTCCGTCTTCCTTCGGCAAAGGACAACCGTCCTTTAAGCTTCGAAGAATTCGAATCCAAACTGGATCAGGTCATGTTTGTATCTGCCACTCCGGGACAATATGAGTATGATCATGAACTCCTCCGTGCAGAACAGATCATCCGTCCAACCGGACTTCTGGATCCGAAAGTAGAAGTCCGCCCCATTGAAGGACAGATTGACGACCTGATCGGGGAAGTAAACAAAGAAGTGTCAAAGAAACACAAAATCTTGATTACCACTCTCACCAAACGAATGGCAGAAGACCTGACAGAATATATGAAAGAAGTAGGAATCAGAGTCCGTTACCTCCATTCCGATATTGATACCTTAGAGCGTGCCCGCATCATCCGGGATATGCGTCTGGATGTCTTTGATGTACTGGTAGGAATCAACCTTCTCAGGGAAGGCTTGGACATCCCGGAAATCACCCTGGTAGCAATCCTAGATGCAGACAAAGAAGGCTTCCTCCGTTCCGAAACCTCCCTCATCCAGACCATCGGACGAGCTGCCCGAAACAGCGAAGGCCATGTAATCATGTACGCAGACAACATGACCGATTCCATGCACAAAGCCATCACCGAAACCAACCGCCGCCGAACCATTCAGGAAGCCTACAACAAAGAACACGGAATTACTCCGACTACTATCAAAAAAGCAGTCCGCGATCTCATCGCCGTATCCAAAGCAGTAGCCGAAACCGAAGTCCGACTCCAGAAAGACCCAGAGTCCATGACCCGTAAAGAACTCACCAAACTCATCGCCCAGGTAGAAAAACAAATGCGCGCCGCAGCCGCAGACCTCAACTTTGAACAGGCCGCCGAACTCCGCGATAAAATGATCGACCTGAAAAAGAATCTGGATATTTTAGATAAATAGTGCTATACTGAGTCTTTTTCATCTGTGTAATCGAATTTGAAGACAAGCAAGTGATATAGTTATTCTATAGCAATCCTCTAAAATAATGTATCTTAATCCAGTCCATCAGAGTGTGAAATCCTGCGTCAGATATCTTCCTTGTCTTTCGCACTTTGCTGAACTGTCTTAAATGCATTATTTACAAGGATTGCTATAGAAGAGGCGATTCGCCTCCCAGGCGAGAGCCCCGCCTATATGATCGTCCTGAACAGCCAGCGGGGAGAAATTATTGATATTGTGTGCATTTGCAGGATGCTTAGAGATACTTAGTCTGCAGAAATCTGCGTTATGAGCCGGCTGCATCACCTGTCTGAGCGGAGTCTGCGACGGAGCGAGTTTGACAAGCCGGCTCATGCCTTTAGCAGATTTCTGCAGACTTAGTATCTCTTAGCGTCCGAAACCGCACACAATATCAATAATTTCTCCCCGCGTCCCCTTTCTATAACATAATCTTAATAACCCCTATTGTTCATAAAATAACAAAAAATTCACAAAATAATATTGACAAACCAAATCAAGAGTGCTATCTTATGAGCATAAGGTGTTAGCACTCCTAAAACATGAGTGCTAACAAACCAAAAACAAAGGCAGTAAAGGAGTGGAACTTCATGGATAAGGAATTAGATGATCGTAAAAAGAAAATACTAAAAGCCATCATCAAAACCTACATGGAAACAGGCGAACCGGTGGGTTCCCGGACCATTTCCAAGTTTGCAGATTTAAATGTAAGCTCTGCCACCATCCGGAATGAGATGTCAGACCTGACAGATATGGGATATATCGTACAGCCCCACACCTCAGCCGGAAGAATTCCTTCTGATAAAGGTTATCGCCTCTACGTAGACGAGCTGATGAAAGAAAAGGAATCAGAGGTTCAGGAAATCAAGGATCTCATGATAGAGAAAACTGACAAACTGGATAAAATGTTGAAGCAGGTAGCAAAGGTACTGGCCTCCAATACCAACTATGCAACAATGATCTCTGTTCCACAGTACAGCGGAAGCAAGATTAAATTCATCCAGCTTTCCCGTGTGACACCCCTTCAGCTCGTGGCAGTAGTAGTGAGTGATAACAATGTCATCCGAAACCAGATCATCAATCTGGATGAGGAGATGGACGATCAGACAATCCTGAAATTAAATCTTCTTCTTAACACCAACTTAAATGGGGTGCCCATTCAGGATATCAACCTGGGAATGATTGCCCGCCTGAAAGAACAGGCAGGTGTACATGGCTCTGTGGTTGGCACAGTCCTTGATGCAGTGGCAGACACCATCCAGGTAGACGAAGACGATATGCAGATATATACTTCAGGAGCAACCAACATTTTCAAGTATCCGGAGCTTGCAGACACAAGCAAAGCGAGCGAGCTGATTTCAGCATTTGAAGAGAAGCAGGATCTGGTAGACCTGGTGAAAGAGAGAATGTCTGATACAGAGAACACAGGAATTCAGGTGTACATTGGTGATGAGATGCCGGTGCAGACCATGAAAGACTGCAGTGTAGTCACAGCCACTTACGAACTTGGAAAAGGAATGCATGGTACCATCGGTATCATCGGTCCCAAGCGTATGGATTATGCAAACGTAGTTGACAGCCTGAAGGCTTTGAAAGTCCAGCTGGACGAACTGATTAAGAAAGAGAGTTAGAAAGGCGGTAATAGAGAGTGTCAGAAGAAACAAAGAACACAGCTCAGGAAGAAGAGACAACAGATACTCCGGTAACAGAAGAAACTGTTGAGAATGAACCTGAAGTTGTAGAGAACGGCGAAGCAGAAACAGAGGAAATCCCGGTAGAGGACGGAGACGAGGAAGCTTCCCAGGATGACAAGAAAGACAGCAAATCAAAAACTTCTTTCTTCGGCAAGAAGAAAAAAGAAAAAGATAAATTTGAACAGCAGATTGAAGAACTTACAGACAGGCTGAAACGAAACATGGCTGAATTCGATAACTTCCGTAAGAGAACGGAGAAAGAGAAATCCAGCATGTATATCATCGGAGCCAAGGACATAGTTGAGAAAATGCTTCCGGTTGTGGATAACTTCGAGAGAGGTCTTGCACAGGCACCTGAAGGAGATTCTTTTGCAGATGGCATGAAGATGATCTATAAACAGCTGATCACCACATTAGATGAGCTGGGCGTGAAACCGATTGAAGCAGTGGGTAAGGAATTTGATCCGAACTTCCACAACGCAGTAATGCATGTGGAGGATGAAGAAGCTGGTGAGAATATTGTGGTAGAAGAATTCCAGAAGGGTTACACCTACAAGGATTTCGTAGTCCGCCACAGTATGGTAAAAGTAGCCAACTAATTTACATGAAAATATAGAATATATCAAATCTAGTTGAAAATAAACAGGAGGAACAAGATTATGGGAAAAATCATTGGTATTGACTTAGGTACAACAAACAGCTGTGTAGCCGTAATGGAAGGCGGACAGCCAACAGTTATCGCTAATACAGAAGGCGCAAGAACAACACCATCAGTTGTCGCTTTCACAAAAACAGGAGAACGTCTTGTAGGTGAACCTGCAAAACGTCAGGCAGTAACAAACGCAGAGAGAACAATCTCTTCCATTAAAAGAGAGATGGGTACTGACTATCGTGTAACAATCGACGACAAGAAATATTCCCCACAGGAAATTTCCGCTATGATTCTTCAGAAACTGAAAAAAGATGCAGAAGGATACCTTGGTGAGAAAGTTACAGAAGCAGTTATCACAGTTCCTGCATATTTCAATGATGCTCAGCGTCAGGCAACAAAAGATGCTGGTAAAATCGCAGGTCTTGATGTAAAACGTATCATCAACGAGCCAACAGCAGCAGCTCTTGCATATGGCCTTGACAATGAAAAAGAACAGAAGATCATGGTATACGATTTAGGTGGCGGTACATTCGATGTATCTGTAATCGAAATCGGTGACGGCGTTATCGAAGTACTTTCCACAGCAGGTAACAACCGTCTTGGTGGTGATGACTTCGACCAGAAAGTTACAGATTACATGCTTGCAGAGTTTAAGAAAGCAGAAGGCGTAGACTTAAGCAATGATAAGATGGCACTTCAGAGATTAAAAGAAGCTGCAGAGAAAGCAAAGAAAGAGCTTTCTTCCGCAACAACTACAAACATCAATCTGCCATTCATCACAGCTACAGCAGAAGGCCCGAAACACTTCGATATGAACCTTACAAGAGCTAAATTCGATGAATTAACACATGACTTAGTAGAAATGACAGCAGAACCGGTACGTCGTGCACTTTCAGATGCAGGTATCACAGCATCTGAACTTGGCCAGGTACTTCTGGTTGGTGGATCTTCCCGTATCCCGGCTGTTCAGGATAAAGTAAGACAGTTAACAGGCAAAGAGCCAAGCAAGAACCTGAACCCGGATGAGTGTGTAGCACTTGGTGCTTCTATCCAGGGTGGTAAACTTGCAGGTGATGCAGGTGCAGGTGATATCCTTCTTCTGGATGTTACTCCACTGTCACTGTCCATCGAGACAATGGGTGGTATTGCAACAAGACTGATTGAGAGAAATACTACAATTCCTACAAGAAAGAGCCAGATTTTCTCAACAGCAGCAGACAACCAGACAGCAGTAGATATCAACGTTGTACAGGGTGAGCGTCAGTTTGCAAAAGACAACAAATCCCTTGGTCAGTTCCGTCTGGACGGAATCCCGCCAGCACGTCGTGGTGTTCCGCAGATTGAAGTTACATTTGATATCGATGCAAACGGTATCGTAAATGTATCTGCTAAGGATCTTGGAACAGGTAAAGAACAGCACATCACAATCACAGCTGGTTCTAACATGTCTGATTCCGATATCGACAAGGCAGTAAAAGAAGCTGCTGAGTTTGAAGCACAGGATAAGAAACGTAAAGAAGCAATCGATACAAGAAACAATGCTGATTCCATGGTATTCCAGGTTGAGAATGCACTGAAAGAAGCCGGAGACAAGATCGATGCTAATGATAAAGCTGCTGTAGAAGCAGACCTGAACGCACTGAAAGATTTACTGTCTCAGACTGCAAATGCAGAAGAGATGACAGATTCTCAGGTAGCAGATATCAAAGCTGCTCAGGAGAAGATGATGGAAAGTGCTCAGAAGCTTTTCGCTAAAATGTATGAGCAGACACAGCAGGCAGGCGGCCAGGCAGGACCGGACATGAATATGGGCGGCGGTGCAGCAGGCAGCACAGATGCAGGAAACAACGATGATGTTGTAGATGCTGATTACAAAGAAGTATAATGTGACATTTCTGTAAAAGCAGAGATTTGCAACGGAAATATCAATAATAACTGTTCAGTGGGAGAGTCTCTCTCACTGAATAGTTGTGTTATAAATAAAACGGGTATAGGATTAAAATCATGGCTGATAAGAGAGATTATTATGAAGTCTTAGGCGTGGACAAAAGCGCCGATGACGCAACACTTAAAAAAGCATATCGTAAGCTGGCCAAGAAGTATCACCCGGATGTAAATCCAGGAGATAAAGAGGCTGAGGCGAAATTTAAAGAGGCAACAGAGGCTTACACCATCTTAAGCGATCCGGAGAAGAGAAAACAGTATGACCAGTTTGGCCATGCGGCTTTTGAAAACGGTGGCGGAGGTGCCGGCGGCGGCTTCGGAGGTTTTGATTTTAACGGTGCTGATATGGGTGATATCTTCGGCGATATTTTCGGCGATTTATTTGGTGGCGGCAGCAGAAGCAGACGTGCCAATAATGGTCCGATGAAGGGAGCTAATCTCCGCGCACGCGTAAATATTACTTTTGAAGAAGCTGTCTTTGGCTGTGAGAAGGAACTGGAGATCGTACTGAAAGACGAGTGCACCACCTGTCATGGAACAGGTGCGAAGCCGGGTACTTCACCGGTAACCTGTCCGAAATGTCATGGAGAAGGTCAGGTTGTTTATACACAGCAGTCCATGTTTGGAATGGTGCGTAATGTACAGACTTGTCCGGATTGTCATGGATCAGGTAAGATCATCAAGGATAAATGTACTTCCTGCCGCGGAACCGGATATACATCTTCAAGAAAGAAGATTCAGGTATCTGTACCTGCAGGTATTGACAATGGTCAGAGCATCCGCATCCGTGAGAAGGGTGAACCGGGTACAAACGGAGGTCCGAGAGGCGATCTGCTTGTAGAAGTAAATGTTGCACGTCATCCGATCTTCCAGAGACAGGATATGAATATCTTCTCTACTGCGCCTCTTACATACGCGCAGGCAGCACTGGGCGGTACTGTACGTATCAACACAGTGGATGGAGAGGTTGAATATGAAGTGAAACCCGGAACTCAGACAGACACAAGGATCCGTCTGAAGGGAAAAGGTGTACCGTCTCTGAGAAACAAGAATGTACGTGGCGATCATTATGTGACTTTTGTTGTGCAGGTTCCTACAAACCTCAACGAAGAAGCAAAAGAAGCACTGCGCAAATTCGATGAGGCGTGTGGTAACCGTCCGAAATCAAAAGATTCTGATGATTTTGAAAAACCGGAAAAGAAGAAAAAGAGTTTCATGGATAAATTAAAAGAGACTTTTGAGGATTAATTATAAAAGAAAATTAAAGAAAAGAGGTTTACCCTCTTTTCTTTTTTTGTATAGTCGTGTATATTGAAGAGTAACGGTAAAAATCAGATGAACAGACAGGAATAAAAGTTTCCTGAGAAATGGAGAGATATTTGACAAAAACAGAGAAGATCGCAGCTTTTCGGGAGAAGTATCTCCCTGTATGGGTAATTTTGCCGCTGATAAGCATTTTTGTATTAAACTGTCTTATTTACTGGGGAAGCGGAGTACTGACAGCAGACAGATATCATTTTGATTTTACCATGTCACTGGACAGGGCAGTGCCGTTAATACCACAGTTTATCTGGATTTATATTCTGGCATTCCCTTTTTGGGCAGTGAATTATATTCTGGCTGCACAGAGAGGAAAAGATGGATTTTATCGGTTTGTGGCAACTGATCTGACTGTTCATATTACATGTTTTATTATTTTTCTGGTTTTGCCAACTACCAATGTCAGACCTGAGCTTGCAGGAACTACATGGTCCCAGCAGATGCTTAAGTTTGTTTATCTCATGGATGGTGGAAACAGTCCGTCTAACTTATTTCCGTCAATCCATTGTTATGTAAGCTGGCTGAGCTGGCGCGGAGTCAGTAAATCAGAGAATATTCCAAAATGGTATCAGCATTTTTCACTGATATTTGCAATACTGATCATTATTTCTACCCAGGTGCTTAAACAGCATTATCTGGTGGATGCCATTGCCGGAGTTGCACTGGTAGAACTGGCGTGGAGATTTTACAGCAAAGGAAACCGCCACGAGATATTCAGACATTTTTTTGAAAAAATAAGTGAAGCATGCAGTCGGTGAGTAAATAAGAATTGACTGGATGTGGTGAGATGCTGCATTATGGGAATAGCTGCAGAGTAACAGAGAATGGGCCAGACATATTTTTGGATGATAATAGTTAATTATATAACATAAAGAAATGGAGACAATTACATGAAGTGGAACCGTTTTACAGTAAAAACGAAAACAGAAGCAGAAGATATCGTTATCAGCACACTTGCAGAAGTCGGTATTGAAGGCGTGGAAATTCAGGACAAACAGCCTCTGACTGAGGAAGACAAGGCTCAGATGTTTGTAGATATTATGCCGGAAGGACCTGCAGATGACGGCGTTGCCTATCTGAATTTTTATCTGGAAGAAGATGCAGACAAAGAAGCAATCCTGAAAGATGTTCGTGAAGCATTAGATGACCTGAAGAATTTTATGGACATCGGGGAAGCTACCATTGAAGAATCTCAGACAGAGGACAAGGACTGGATTAATAACTGGAAACAGTATTTCCACCAGTTCTATGTAGATGATATCCTTATCGTACCGTCATGGGAAGAAGTAAAAGCAGAGGATAAAGACAAGATGATCCTCCACATTGATCCGGGTACAGCCTTCGGTACAGGTATGCATGAGACTACTCAGCTTGTGATTCGCCAGTTAAAGAAATATGTAACACCGGATACAGAGATGCTTGACGTAGGAACCGGAAGCGGTATCCTTGGTATCGTTGCTCTGAAACTTGGTGCGAAACATGTACTGGGAACAGACCTTGATCCATGTGCAGTTCCTGCAGTTGCAGAGAATAAAGAAGCAAACCAGATCGTGGATGAAACTTTTGATATGGTGATCGGAAACATCATTGACGATAAAGCGATTCAGGATCAGGCAGGATATGAAAAATATGATATCGTAACAGCAAATATCCTTGCAGATGTTCTGATCCCTCTGACACCGGTAATTGTAAACCAGATGAAAAAAGGCGCTTACTACATTACTTCCGGTATTCTTGATGTGAAAGAAGAAGTTGTAGTGGAGGCAGTAAAAGCAGCAGGCCTGACGGTCGTAGAAGTGACACATCAGGGCGAGTGGGTTTCCGTAACAGCAAGAAAGGACTGATCCTATGCAGCGTTTTTTTGTGGAGCCTTATCAGATTGAGGAAGATGCACACCGTATCCACATCAATGGGACGGATGTAAATCATATTAAAAACGTTCTCCGCATGAAATGTGGGGAGGATGTGTGGATCAGTGACGGAGGAGATAAAGAATACCACTGCCAGATTGAAGAACTGGGAGAGGATGAGGTTCTGCTGCATATCCTCTATGCACAGGAGCCGGAATATGAGCTGCCAAATAAAATTTATCTTTTCCAGGGACTGCCGAAAGCAGACAAGATGGAACTGATCATCCAGAAAGCAGTAGAGTTGGGAGCTTTTTCTATAATCCCGGTAGAGACAAAGCGATGTGTGGTGAAACTGGATGTTAAGAAGGCAGCAAAGAAGGTGGTTCGCTGGCAGCAGATCGCAGAGAGTGCAGCAAAGCAGTCCAAGCGAATGCTGATCCCGGAGATCCATGAAGTAATGACCTACAAACAGGCACTGGAATTTGCGAAACAGTTAGATGTAAAACTGATCCCGTACGAACTTGCCAAAGGAATGAAAGAAACCAGAGAAATCCTCAGCGAGATTAAGCCTGGACAGTCTGTCGGTATCTTTATCGGACCGGAGGGTGGATTCGAGGAAGAAGAGGTAGCAAAGGCACTGGAAGCAGGTGCCCATGCGATTACACTTGGAAGACGAATCCTCAGAACTGAGACAGCAGGACTTGCGATTCTTTCAGTTTTGATGTTCCAGTTGGAAAATGAATAATAAAAACAAGAGAGAACAAAAATGGAAGCATATTTTGATAATTCAGCCACGACCCGCTGCTTTGAAGAAGTAAAGAACATCGTGGTAAAAACAATGATGGAAGATTTCGGAAACCCATCTGCCATGCATCAGAAAGGTGTAGACGCAGAAGGGTATGTCAAAGAATCTGCCAGAACTTTGGCACAGATACTGAAAGTAACAGAAAAAGAAATCCTGTTCACTTCCGGCGGAACAGAGTCAAACAACCTGGCTCTGATCGGTGGTGCGTTTGCCAACAAACGAAGCGGTAATCACATTATCACAACTGCAGTAGAGCATGCTGCAGTCAGCCAGCCGGTAGCTTTTCTGCAGGAACAGGGATTTGAAGTGACCATTCTTCCTGTAGACGGGCATGGAGTAGTAAAACTTGACGCATTGGAGAAAGCATTAAGGCCGGATACCATTCTCGTATCTACAATGATGGTAAATAATGAGACCGGTGCGGTTATGCCTGTAGAGAAAATCGGTGCAATGATCCAGGAGAAGTGTCCGAAGGCGCTGTATCATGTAGATGCGATTCAGGCATTCGGTAAATATCGTATTTATCCGAAGAAATGGAATATCCATCTTCTGTCTGTCAGCTCACATAAGATCCATGGACCAAAAGGAGTTGGATTCCTGTACATCAACAGCAAGGCAAAAGTACAGCCTCTCATTCTCGGCGGTGGCCAGCAGAACGGCATGCGTTCCGGAACAGACAACGTACCGGGAATCGCAGGACTTGGTGTTGCAGCGAAGATGATGTACCAGAACTTTGACGAGAAAGTAGAGCATCTTTACCAGCTCAAAGAACGCATGGCAGAAGGACTTTCTAAGATTGACGATGTAGTAATCAACGGAATGCCTGTCAGAGAAGGCGCACCGCATATCTTAAGCGTCAGCTTTCTGGGAATCAGAAGCGAGGTATTGCTTCATACCTTAGAGGACAGAAACATTTACGTATCAGCAGGAAGCGCATGCTCCAGCCATAAGAGAAAACCAAGCGCAACACTTTCCGCAATGGGAATGAGCAATGCACAGATCGAGAACACTGTACGTATCAGCTTCTCAGAGGAGAATACATTCGAAGAAGTTGACTATTGCCTGGAAGTTCTGAATGAAGTACTGCCGATGCTGAAACGCTATGCACGCAGATAACAAATAATAGTTATAAGTGATATTTGGAATGGAACCTGAGATAAGCTCAGGAATATTTGAAAAGGTTGTTAATAGCACTTATATGAATTCTATTTGAAAATTACAGATATTAAATCCAGAAAAATATTAATTCTAATATTATATAAAACAATTTATTATAAGCAAAATAAGAGAAGGAGAAACAAATGATATTCCACGCATTTTTAATAAAATACGCAGAAATCGCCATCAAGGGCAAGAACAGATACATCTTCGAAGATGCCCTTGTAAAGCAGATGAACATCGCCCTTTCCAAAGTAGAAGGTGAGTTTGAAGTAAAGAAAGAACAGGGAAGAATTTATGTATTCTGCCCGGAACAGTATGATTATGATGAGACAGTAGAAGCTTTGCAGCACGTATTTGGTATTGTCGGAATCTGCCCTGTAGTGATCTGCGAGGATCAGGGATTCGAGCAGATGGCAAAGGACGTAGTTTCTTATATGAAAAACTGTCATCCAAACTACAGCGGAAGCTTTAAAGTATATACAAGAAGAGCAAAGAAATCCTATCCGATCACATCCATGGAAGTCAGCGCAGAACTGGGTGGCCGCATTCTGGATGAATTCCCGGATGCAAGTGTAGATGTACATGAACCGGATCTGACTCTCTCTGTGGAAATCAGAGACAAGATTTATGTATATTCCCAGACTATCAAGGGCGCAGGCGGAATGCCGATCGGCACAAACGGAAAAGCCATGCTTCTTCTTTCAGGCGGCATCGACAGCCCGGTAGCAGGATACATGATCGCAAAACGTGGCGTTAAAATTGACGCTGTATATTTCCACGCTCCGCCATACACCAGCGAGAGAGCAAAACAGAAAGTTGTAGATCTGGCAAAACAGGTAGCAAAATACAGTGGACCAATCCGCCTTCATGTAGTGAACTTCACAGATATCCAGCTCTATATTTACGATCAGTGTCCGCACGATGAGCTGACTATCATTATGCGTCGTTACATGATGCGTATTGCAGAGCATTTTGCAAAAGAAAGCAGATGTCTCGGTCTGATCACTGGAGAAAGCATCGGTCAGGTTGCCAGCCAGACCCTGCAGAGCCTTGCAGCAACAAACGAAGTCTGCACACTCCCTGTATACCGTCCGGTTATCGGATTCGACAAACAGGAAATCGTAGAAAGATCCTGGGAAATCGGAACTTATGAAACATCCATTCAGCCATTCGAAGACTGTTGTACTATTTTCGTGGCAAAACATCCGGTTACCAAACCAAACCTGAACGTGATCCACCGTTCTGAAACAAAACTGGAAGAAAAAATTGACGAACTCATGAAGACAGCGCTGGAGACTGTTGAGATTATTGAGATTGATTAATATCGATTACAAACATTCGGAATCTGCTGACGCTACTTCCTTATGTTTGAACTTGAAACTCTGGTATACAAAAAAAGAGGAACTGGTAAACAGTTCCTCAATGACTGCGAAAAAATTATTCTGTAACGTATTTGCCTACGATTGCCATAACGGTATCAAGAGCAGCGCCATCAGCGTGGATGTTTAAATCGATTGGTTTGGATAAATCAAGGCTGAAAATACCCATGATAGATTTTGCGTCGATTACATATCTTCCGGATACTAAATCGAAATCGCAGTCGAATTTGCTGATTTCATTAACGAACGCTTTCACTTTATCGATAGAGTTCAGTGAAATTTTAACTGTTTTCATTATGAGAACCTCCCTTAATAATAGTTATTTGCTGACCTGATTGTCTGTCAGCTTACAGTTTTCATCTTAACGGCAGAGACCATAAAAGTCAAGGTGAAAACGGATAAAATTTCCAGAAAGATTTAGTGAAAATGTAGAACAGTGCTAAAATATCAGACTGTTTTGTAGAAAATGAACAATAACTAAAGCGAAAACAAAATCTATTCTGTAAGCATATAAGTTTTCGAAATGTCAGCATGTATACAAAGTCCAGACTACAGAAAATGAGTATGCAGGTATAGAATTATAAAAACAGAAAAATCAATTAGGAGGAAAGAATGGGAAAAAAAGTTGCACTTCACAACTTAGGATGTAAAGTAAACGCCTATGAAGTAGAAGCCATGCAGCAGCTCCTGGAAGAAGCGGGCTACGAGATCGTACCTTTTGAACCAGGCGCTGATGTATATTTAATTAATACCTGTACAGTAACCAACATTGCAGACCGTAAATCCAGACAGATGCTGCACAAAGCAAAGAAAATGAACCCGGATGCTATCGTGATCGCTGCCGGATGTTATGTACAGACAGATGAAGGGAAACTGGATAAAGATGAGGCTGTAGACCTGATCCTTGGAAACAATCAGAAGGGAAATATTGTCCAGGTACTCGAGGAATATGAGCAACAGCACACCAAACAGAAACATGTGCTCAAGATCAACCAGACAAAAGAATATGAAGAACTGGCAATTGATCATACAGCAGAGCATGTACGCGCATATATCAAAGTTCAGGACGGCTGTAATCAATTCTGTACTTACTGTATCATTCCTTATGCAAGAGGTCGTGTCAGAAGCCGTAAGATCGCGCATGTAATGGATGAGGTTCATGCACTTGCATCAAAAGGATACAAGGAAGTCGTTCTGACAGGAATTCATTTAAGCTCTTATGGTGTAGATTTCCCGGCAGAAGAGAAAGAAACACTGCTTTCCCTGATCCGGGCAGTACATGAGGTAGAAGGAATCGAACGAATCCGTCTGGGCTCCCTGGAACCGGGAATCATCACAGAAGAATTTGTGCAGAGCATTGCCGCATTGCCGAAAATGTGTCCGCATTTCCATCTGTCCCTACAGAGCGGATGTGATACCACACTGGAGCGAATGAATCGCAGATACAGAAGCGCAGAATATGCAGAGAAATGCGGGCTTCTGAGAAAATATCTGGGAAATCCTGCACTTACCACAGATGTGATCGTTGGTTTTCCGATGGAAACAGAAGAAGATTTTCAGGATTCCTATGATTTCGTAGAGAGTATTCATTTTTATGAAACTCATATTTTCAAATATTCCCGCCGCCATGGAACAAAGGCTGCCGCCATGTCCGGACAGCTCACTGAAGCACAGAAAGCGGTCAGAAGTGACAAGATGCTTGCTTTAAATGAACAGCATGCGAAAGAATATGAGAAATCCATGCTCGGCGGTGAACTGAAAGTACTTCTTGAGGAAGAAGTAGAGATTAACGGAGAGCAGTGGTATATCGGCCACAGTATGGAATATATTAAAACAGCAGTGAAAAAACAGGACAACTACAGTGTGAATGACATCATTACTGTAAAAGCTGAAGAATTCCTGGAAGAACATACATTAACAGGTGAGGTTCTGGGAGCAGAATAGTTACAGTTCACTTCATTCTCAGCGGAATAGTGGTGTGTGAGTTACTGTTCACACACCACTATCCCGCGAGGTGTTTTGGCATGAATATGCCAAAATCCCGAGACATACAAGCCAAAATTCCATTGCCGCAGGCAATCTGGAATGAATTTTGGCTATGTTACTGAGAACGGAGTGAACAGTAACGTGTGTGAACAGTAACGAATAATCATCAATAAATTTGCGGTTGCACAATACGTGAAATTATATTAAAATATAGAAGAAAATATGTGTATTGTATACGAAATTTGCAATACATAGCAAAGCAGAATTACTAAGAAGGTTTTGCGACAATAAATCAGGTAAGGACGTGAATAAAATGACAGAGAACAATCTGGGTAATACCCAATATTTCAGAACAAAACCAGACCAGGAGCTTCAGGTAAAAGAAGTTCTGGATCTCGTTTACACAGCAATGGATGAGAAAGGATACAATCCGGTCAATCAGATCGTTGGATATATTATGTCCGGAGATCCTACTTATATTACCAGTCACAAGGGCGCAAGAAGCATGATCATGAAGGTAGAGCGCGACGAACTGGTAGAGGAACTTTTAAACGAGTATATTAAGAACAAATCCTGGGAACGCTGATATGAGGATTCTGGGATTAGATTATGGATCAAAAACAGTCGGTGTAGCCATTAGTGATCCGCTGGGGATCACCGCTCAGGGTGTAGAGACGATCTGGCGTAAACAGGAGAACCACCTGCGCCAGACACTTGCCCGTATTGAAGAACTTGTTTCGGAATATCACGTGGAGAAGATCGTGCTTGGATATCCGAAGAACATGAACAATACGATTGGAGAACGTGCCCAAAAATCACTGGAATTTAAAGAAATGCTGGAGAGACGTACAGGTCTTGAAGTGATCATGTGGGACGAGCGTCTGACAACAGTAGAAGCCAATCGTACTTTAATGGAAGCCAGTGTGCGCAGAGAGAACCGCAAGCAGTATCTGGATCAGCTGGCTGCTGTTTTTATTTTGCAGGGATATCTGGATTCCCTGTCCTGTTAGGAGATTAATAAGATGGAGAAAATTAAATTTCAGCTTGAGGACGGAACAGAAGCGGAGTTTTATGTAGAGGAGCAGACCAGGATCGGAGGAGTTGCATATCTTCTGGTATCTGATTCTCAGGATGATGAGGCGACAGCCTATATTTTTAAAGACGTGTCAGAGGATGACAGTCAGGAAGCCTGCTATGAAATGGTCGAGGACGAGGATGAGATGCAGGCTGTTTTTAAAGTATTTGAACAAATGTTAGATGACGTAGACCTTGAAATGTAGCATGGAGGTGTAGTACTTGAGTAACGAAAATAACAACCAGTTTAATAATGAAGCGCGTGAAAATCATGACGGACAGTTCGGACATGGTCAGAAGAGGCCATACAACAGACCGAAGAATTATAAATATAAACCACAGCACAGAAACTCTTATGGAAGAAAACCAATGCAGGACCGCAAGGCTCCGGCAGATAAAGAGAAGAACGGAATACAGGTACCATTTAAGGCTGCGATAAAGAATTCTTCCCGCAGACCGAAGAAACCAACATCTAAATTAAAGATCATTCCTCTGGGTGGTCTGGAACAGATTGGAATGAATATCACAGCATTTGAATATGAAGACAGCATTGTTGTGGTAGACTGCGGTCTTGCTTTCCCGGAAGATGATATGCTCGGAATTGACCTTGTCATTCCGGATGTCACCTATTTAAAAGAGAATATTTCCAAAGTAAAAGGCTTTGTGATCACTCATGGACATGAGGACCATATCGGTGCGCTGCCGTATGTACTCAAAGATGTAAATGTCCCTGTTTATTCCACGAAGCTGACCATTGCCCTTATTGCAAATAAGCTGAAAGAGCATAATATGACCAATACTACCAAGTTAAAGGAAGTAAGGCATGGACAGGTCATTAATCTTGGTGATTTTTCAATTGAATTTATCAAGACAAACCATAGTATCCAGGATGCATCTGCACTTGCGATCTATTCTCCGGCAGGCATCGTAGTGCATACCGGCGACTTTAAAGTAGATTATACTCCTGTATTCGGAGATGCCATTGATCTGCAGCGTTTTGCAGAGATTGGAAGAAAGGGAGTACTGGCACTGATGTGTGACAGTACTAATGCAGAGAGAACCGGATTTACCATGTCTGAACGTTCTGTGGGACATGTGTTTGATAATCTTTTCAATGAATATAAGACAAACAGAATCATTATTGCCACTTTTGCATCCAATGTAGACCGCGTACAGCAGATCATTAACACAGCTTATCGTTTCGGACGCAAGGTTGCAGTAGAGGGCCGCAGTATGGTAAATGTTATCACAACTGCAGCAGAGCTTGGATACCTTCGCATTCCGGATCAGACTCTGATTGAGATCGATCAGGTTAAGAATTACCCGGATGAACAGGTAGTGCTGATCACAACAGGAAGCCAGGGTGAATCCATGGCAGCTCTTTCCCGTATGGCTGCAAACATCCATAAGAAAATAGTGATCAAACCGAATGATACTATTATTTTCAGTTCCAATCCGATTCCGGGAAATGAGAAAGCGGTATCCAAGGTTATCAATGAGCTTTCCATGAAGGGTGCGAAGGTTATTTTCCAGGATGTCCATGTTTCCGGACATGCCTGCCAGGAAGAAATCAAGCTGATCTATTCTCTGGTAAAACCGAAATATGCAATCCCTGTTCATGGTGAATACAGACATCTGACCGCACAGAAAAATGTAGTTGAGGAACTTGGAATCCCCAAAGAGAATATCTTTGTCCTTGCATCCGGAAATATTCTGGAGCTTGACAGCCAGAGTGCACAAGTAACAGGCACTGTACACACAGGAGCAATCCTGGTAGACGGACTTGGTGTAGGAGATGTAGGAAATATCGTTCTTCGTGACCGTCAGCATCTTGCAGAAGATGGAATTATGATCGTTGTGGTTACGTTGGAACGCCACAGCAATGTGATTCTTGCAGGACCGGACATTGTTTCCAGAGGCTTCGTATATGTGAGGGAATCTGAGGATCTGATGGATGGTGCAAGAGAAGTGGTAGAGAATGCACTGGATTCCTGTCTGGAACGTAATATTACGGACTGGGGCAAGATCAAGACAGTTGTGAAGGATGCGCTCAGTGAATTTTTATGGAAACGTACCAAGAGAAGTCCTATGATCCTGCCTATTATCATGGAGGCATAAAATGGAACCAAATACAATAGAGGAAAGTATTAAAGGGCTTCTGGAGGCTATAAAGGAGAGCCCTGAATATCTGGAATTTCAGAAGCAGAGTGATATCCTGAAAAAGAAGCCCGAACTGAAGGCACGTGTGGATACATTCAGGGCAGATAATTATAAAGTCCAGAATGAATGTGATTCCGATAATCTGTTTGAAGTTGTAGAGCAGATGGGAAAAGAATCCGCAGAGCTGCGCAGACACCCGGAAGTGAATGCGTATCTGGATGCGGAGCTTGCTTTGTGTAAAATGATGCAGAGAATCTGTATAAAACTGGGAGAAGGTATTGATATAGAGGTCCCGGGAATGTGAGCAGATAAACTGTAAAACAGTTATCCTGCTGTGAGCAGATAACTGAGCGGATGACTTTATCCGCCTGACATACAGAAAGGAAATAGCTTATGAGTGATACCAGAGAACGTGCAGGTGCAGCAGGTGTTGTTGTTGCAGGAACGTTTTTTAAGATCGTACTTTATATATGTGTGATAGTTTTACTTTTCTGGGTAGGAAAGGCTTCTTATCAGTTTGGACATGATGTCTTTAATCAGCAGGCCATGAGTCCCGGAGAAGGACAGGAAGTTACAGTGGTGATCAAGGAAGATACTTCCTTGTACAAGATTGCCAAAACTCTTCAGAAAAAAGGTCTGGTCAAGAGTGCAACGGTATTTTATGTTCAGGAGAGACTGTCTACTTATCATGGAAAGCTTCAGGCCGGAACGTATCTGTTAAGTACAGCATATACACCTAATCGTATCATGGGAATTCTGGCAGGTGATGATGAACAGGAAGGGGTAAGTGATTCGTGATAGTTGACGAGCGGATGCGTACCTATATTAATTCACTGGATATGGGAAATACACCGTTTCTTGAAGAATTGGAGCAGTATGCCATCAGGGAACGGGTGCCGATCATCCGGAGAGAAATGCAGAGCTTTATAAAAATGTTTCTGGCTGTAAACCGGCCGAAGCGTATTCTGGAGGTGGGGACAGCCATTGGCTTCTCCACACTTCTTATGTGCGAATATGGTCCTGAGGATCTTGAAATCGTAACGATCGAGAATTATGAGAAGAGAATTCCCATCGCAAAAGAGAATTTCAGGAGAGCCGGACGGGAAGCGCAGATTACTCTGCTTGAGGGAGACGCAGGACAGATATTAAAAGAACTGGAAGATTCGTTTGACATGATTTTTATGGATGCTGCAAAGGGACAGTATATCAACTGGCTTCCGGATGTGATGCGTCTTATGAAAAATGGCGGTGTTCTCATCTCTGACAATGTGCTTCAGGAGGGAGATATCATAGAGTCCCATTATCTGGTAGAGCGCAGAAACAGAACCATATATAAGAGAATGCGTGAGTATCTGTATGAACTGAAACATAATCCATCCCTGATAACTTCGATCATTCCTCTGGGAGACGGAGTTACAGTCAGTGTGAAACAGGAGTGAACAATATGAGAAAAATAGAATTGCTGGTTCCGGCTAGCAGTCTTGAGGTGTTGAAGATTGCTGTTATTTTCGGAGCAGATGCAGTATATATCGGTGGAGAAGCCTTTGGACTTCGTGCCAAAGCAAAGAACTTTTCCCATGAAGATATGAAGGAAGGAATCGCTTTTGCCCATGAACATGGAGTGAAAGTTTATGTGACTGTAAATATTCTGGCCCATAATTATGATCTGCCGGGTGTGAGGGAATATCTGACAGAACTGAAAGAACTGAAGCCGGATGCACTGATCATTGCAGACCCGGGAATCTATATGTATGCAAAGGAAATATGCCCGGAAATCGAACGCCATATCAGTACACAGGCAAACAATACTAACTATGAGACATATCGTTTCTGGTACAATCTGGGAGCAAAGCGTGTGGTAACAGCCAGAGAGCTTTCGCTTGCGGAGATTAAAGAGATCAGAGAGCATATTCCGGAGGATATGGAGATTGAAACATTCATCCATGGTGCTATGTGCATTTCTTATTCCGGAAGATGTCTGCTCAGTAATTATCTGGCAGGACGTGATGCCAACCAGGGAGCCTGTACCCATCCCTGCCGCTGGAAATATTCCATTGTTGAGGAGAAACGTCCGGGAGAATATATGCCGGTATTTGAAAATGAAAGAGGAACCTATATCTTTAATTCCAAGGATCTCTGCATGATCGAGCATATGGACGATATCATTAACAGCGGAATCGACAGTCTGAAGATAGAAGGCCGTATGAAAACCGCTCTCTATGTCGCAACAGTTGCCAGAACTTACCGCAAGGCAATAGACGACTATATGGAGAGCCCTGAGAAATATCAGGCAAATATGCCATGGTACCAGGAACAGATTTCCAACTGTACCTACAGACAGTTTACAACCGGATTCTTCTATGGAAAACCGGATGAGAATACACAGATTTATGATAATAATACTTATCAGAAGGAATATACGTATCTGGGATTTGCTGAGGCAGTGGATGAGCGGGGTTATGCGCAGATCACTCAGAGAAATAAATTCTCTGTAGGTGAGACAATTGAAATTATGAAACCGGACGGACAGAATGTAGCTGTCACTGTGAAGGGAATTTATGATGAGGAAGGCAATTCCATGGAGAGTGCGCCTCATGCACAGCAGAAGCTGTTTATCGACTTGGGAACCGAAATCCAAGTTTACGATCTGTTAAGAAGAGCAGAGTGATTAATAAACGCAGCCAACGTTAAATTTGTTGGCTGCGTTTACTGCATTTGCGGGAAAAGGCCTCGAAGCTTTTGCAGAGCAGTTTTTTCGATCCTGGAGACATAAGAGCGGCTGATACACAGTTTTCGGGCAATTTCCCGCTGAGTTTCTTCCTCCATGCCAAAGAGCCCATATCTGCAGCAGATCACCTGATATTCCTTATCTGACAGGACTTTTTTCAGAGAGCGTAGAAGATAGTCGGTATTTTCGCGGATATAGCAGTCTTCTACAATATCTACAGGTGCACTCTCGATCACATCTAACAGATTAATCTCATTTCCTTCTTTATCTGTTCCTATGGGTTCATATAGGGACACTTCTTTTGAATGTTTTTTCTTAGCGCGGAAATACATCAGCAGTTCATTTTCTATACATCTGGCAGCATAGGTGGATAACCGGGAAGCCTTCTGGGGATTAAAGGTTGTGACAGCCTTGATCAGTCCGATTGTTCCAATAGAGATCAGATCGTCTGTATCCTCACCGGTTCCCTGATATTTTTTGACCACATGTGCTACCAGCCGCAGATTATGCTCGATCAGGATATTCTTTGCCTGAGAATCACCCTCCTGATATTTTTGAAGATAATATTTTTCCTGGGATATGGACAAAGGTTTTTGAAAGGCCTTCAAATCGCTACCTCGAAGGGGATTTCTATATAGTTTATGTCCGGGACAGGGTGTTGGTGCTTTTCCAGAAAATTTTGAGCCTTTTTACAATTATTTTACCTGTTCTGTACAATTGTGTGATGGCAGAGTGTCTTTTCCTCTGCTATGCTTAATAAAGCTGGTGATGAACAAGGATATGATTTTCGATGCTGATGGACAGGCTGCGCAGACCGAATTGAAAGATCAGAGAAAAGGAGCAGTCAGATATATGATAAAAACCTATGTAATAGATACAAATGTACTGATTCAGGCACCGTATGCAATAAAAAGGCTTTGAGCCAAAGGGAGTGAAATATTTGAAATACAAGGAAATAGCAAATAACAAAGAAATTAATGCATATCTGCAGAAAGGAAATGCAAATCTGGGACAGCTGGGTTTTACAGATCATTCAAAGGCACACTGCGTACAGGTTGCACATCAGGCTGGAAAGATACTGAAACGGCTGGGATATTCAGAACATGAAATTGAACTTGCAAAGATTGCCGGCTATATGCATGATATTGGAAATGCCATTAACAGAACCCATCATGCAGAATATGGTGCACTGCTTGCAAATGATTTACTGAAAGAAACAGATATGTCTCTGGAAGACAGGATAACTGTAATAGCAGCCATCGGTAATCATGACGAATCAACAGGAAGCCCTGAGGATGTGGTTTCAGCGGCACTTATTATTGCAGATAAAACAGATGTAAGAAGAAGCCGTGTGCGCCAGAAAGAACAATCCGCTTACGATATCCATGACAGGGTAAATTATGCAGTTACAGACGCCAAGCTGAAAATCGCTGAAGACAAATCTGTCATTGCACTGAACCTACAGATTGATGAAAAAATCTGTTCCATGTATGATTATTTTGAGATTTTCCTTGAGCGTATGATGCTTTGCAGGAAAGCTGCGGAAATACTTGGAACAACTTTTAAACTGACAGTAAATGGCCGAAAGGTTTTGTAGAATTGCTATAATAAAAAGAATAGAGAAATTTATTGGAAGAGATGCTTGAAAAAAAGGTATCTCTTTTTTGGATTGCTATAGTTGATTTTGCAGCGGATATTTCAAATCTGCATTGAGAAATCAGAATGACTACAGTATAATGGAGGAAGAATTTAACCGAATAAACTGCAGAGCAGTTATTCGGTGTAGAACTACGTAGCGAAGCGGATGATTTTATCCGCTTGAATACAATACAACAGGAGAAGCACATGAAAATATATTTAGCCCCCCTTGAGGGAATCACAGGATATACATACAGAAGGGCACTTTACCAGTGCTTTGGAGGTTTTGACAAGTATTTTATTCCTTTTATTCTTCCAAACCAGAAAGGACATCTCAGCACCAGAGAAAAGAAAGACATTATGCCTGAGAATAATGAGGGGATGTATGCTGTTCCCCAGATTTTGACAAAGAATGCAGAGGATTTTATCCAGACAGCGGAAACACTGCAGGAATACGGTTATAATGAAGTGAATCTGAACCTTGGCTGTCCGTCAAAGACTGTTGTGACAAAAGGCAGAGGTGCGGGATTTCTGGACAGACCGGATGAACTGGACAAATTCCTGGATGAGATTTTCCGTAAATGTGATATGAAGATTTCCATCAAGACTCGATTGGGTATGGATGATCCGGAAGAATTTGAAGATCTGCTGACGATTTATAATAAATATCCACTGGAAGAGTTAATTGTTCACGCAAGAGTGCAGAAAGACTATTACAAAAATACGCCACGTCTGGAAACATTTGGGGAGGCGGTGGAGCGGGCTAAGAGCCCGGTTTGCTATAACGGAGATATCGTCACAGCAAAGGACTGTACCAGATTACAGGACATGTTTCCGACCCTGGACTGCATTATGACAGGCAGAGGAACACTGAAGAATCCTGCACTTGCCAGAGAGATCCGTGGCGGTGCACCTGCGTCAAAGGAAGAAATCCGCAGATTTCATGATATGATGTATAATGAATATTGTGAAGACCTGTCCGGAGACAGAAATATCCTGTTCCGTATGAAAGAATTATGGTCTTATCTGGCACCTATGTTTACAAACAATAAAAAATATGCCAAAAAGATTAAGAAGGCTGAGAAATGTGTGGTATATGAAAATGCAGTCAGAGAATTATTTGGCTGTGAACAGTTAATTGGAGAAGTGGAAGATGGGGATATGGAAAAAAATACTGGATTATTATAACAGCTGAAAGATATAGAACTCACAGTATTTCGATAGAAAGTAACTGATTAGTATCTTTAAGGCTGCAATATTTTTTATTAAGAAGGAGAAAAAAGAATCCTATGAAATCTCATGTATTTCAGATGAAATATTTCTTAGCAGGCATCTATATTATCTGTGTTATATTTACCTGCTTTAACGCCAGGTTTTATCATACGCCTCTGGCGAAGATATCTTCAGTAACAGAAAAGGAAACAATGAGCAGAAAAGGAACCAGGGATGCAGAAGAGTATTATTATACTCAGAAAATTACAGCGCGTATATTAAACGGTACCCATAAAGGGGAAGAGATTGCTATTTCTAATGAATATACATCGTCTCAGGTTCAGAATCAGAAATATCACAAAGGAGACACGGTCCTTTTAAGCGGTTCAAGGGAAAATCCAGGGAAATCCATACGTTCCATAAAGCGTGATGGTTATCTGGCATTGCTGGCAGGTGGTCTGTTTTTTCTTCTGATCTGTATTACAGGAAAACAGGGATTCTATACGATCATATCGCTGATATTGAACACAATTATATTCGCGTTTGGATTTCAGGCTTTTATGAAAGGGGAAAATATCTTAAATATCTGCAATGTAATTGCTTTTCTATTTTCGATAACAACTCTGATCTGTCTGAATGGAATCCACAGAAAAACATGGGCTTCTGTTATTTCAACCATATGCGTACTGTTTCTGATCATGGCATTATTTGAATTTTCTATTCAGTTTTTTGGAGATCTGGATTATTCTAATCTGGAATATCTGGGGAGTATGAGTAATTCCGCTGATATATTCTGGACAGATATTATGCTGACAGGACTTGGAGCTATCATGGATGTAGCTGTAACTATTAGTGCTGCAACAGGGGAAATTGTCCGGAAAAATCCAGATGTTTCTCTGAGAAAATTAATACATTCAGGACGGGAAATCGGATATGACATTATGGGAACCATGATAAATGTGCTGCTTTTTGTCCTGGCAAGCGGCATGATTCCTATGTTTATCCTGAAAATGAACAATGAGATCAGATTTATAACGATCATACGATATCATATTCCATATGATATCTGTCGTTTTCTTATTGAAAGTATAGGAATTGTACTGGCAATCCCTGTATCTGTTTTTATTTCTTCTATTATCATGAAACTACCATCTCTGAAAAGGAGCGACAAAAAATGATAATTTTTCTTGCACTGGTGTTGATTATTTTAATGATTCTGATTGGTGGGGAGCGCGGAGCAGTTTCTCTTATGACACTGGCCGGTAATATTGTAATTCTGTTTATTTCGATTCTTCTGATGTCCATTGGTTTCCCGGCTCTGCTTCTGATATTGGCTGCAGGGGCAGGAGTCTGCTATAATTCCCTGTTCTACCAGAATGGAAACAATCCAAAGACACGGGCGGCTTTTCTGGCTACCTTGCTTGTGATGCTGCTTTTATTTATTCCGATTTATCTTATTATATGGAGATCAGGAAGCTACGGACTGAATGAGCTTCAGCTTTCAGAAGATGATTTTATGTATTATTACAGTACGGATATCCATATTAATATGCTTCATGTGGCAGTTTTTGTAACTGTTTTCAGTACTCTTGGAGCGGTTATTGATACTGCTTTATCTGTAACTTCTTCTGTATATGAAGTCTGGACACATAAAAACAGCCTGACAGCGAAAGAACTTACTTCTTCCGGCTATCAGGTTGGAAAAGAAATTATAGGAACAACTGTAAATACGCTGCTTTTTGCTTATCTTGGAGGCTCTATTCTGTTATTTGCCTATGTTCAGACACAGCAATATAACCTGGAAATTATTCTCAATTCCAAATTTCTTTTTCAGGATGTTGCAATCATGCTGTCTGGGGCGATTGCCTGCCTTTTTACAGTACCGGTATCAATCAGATGTGTGATTCGCCAGATTCATCATGCTGCAACTGAAACAGATCACAGCTGATCGGATTTGTTTTCACAGTCTTTGCAGATTCCATGAAGCATATCTCCGCTGCACTGCAGACGGAATCCATGATTCCGGAACAGATGCTCTTTTAATTCATCCATAAAGTTACAGTCAAGATGTACAACCTTGCCGCATCTGATATATTTCAGATGCAGGTGGTCTGTACATTTTTTTTTCTTCTCCTGCGAACTGAAACATTGCTTTGTCAGAATTCAGATCTGGGTATTTAATTACAACGTGTTCCGCGCAAAGCTTATCCAGATAGCGGTAGACAGTTGTTGAGTGCTATTTTGATAAACGCAAACAGTTTGCACTTATATTAAATGGATCAGATCGCCCACTAAAAAGATTTTCAGGCACATCGGGGTGTGCAGAAAGGACTTTATTATGAAAAAAATTATTTACCATAACAGCACTTGCAGCGGCAACAGCTCTCAGCTTTGGAGCACTGAATCTTGCATATGCAGCAGAAACAGAGAATGCTTCTTCTGACAAAAAAACTGAACGTTATGGCCAGCTTTTATCCTATGTATGATTTTGCAGTAAAAGTAGGCGGTGATTGTCTCATGCTTATCTGGCAGCATTTTGGTAAAAAAGAAGTTTACTACATTATATCGGCCGGTCTGGGTGAGGATATTATTGAAAGATCACTTGGTGATATGGATGGTTTTGTAGAACATCTGGAAGAATACAGGATCGCAGGAAAGAATTACCGGACTCATATAAGCTTATGGGATACTCTTGAATGAAACAACGCTATCTTTTTGCGTTCCGACAAAAGTGCCGTTGTGGCAGATTGCAGCAAGATTTGAATCATATTCATCAGTGATTTCAGAATTTTTCATTATTAAATACATATATTTATAATTAAGAGCGTTACAATGCCGGTACCTTGAGAACATTGGAGGCTGCAATTATGAGGGCTTTTGATAGAAAAAAGTCTTTTAATATATCCTGATCAATGATATAATATTCTAAAATGTTGACAAATGGACATTTTTACTTTCTAAAATGTTGACATACAGATATTTTTGCTTTCTAAAATGTTGACAATAAAAGAAAAATAGTAATTAAAAATGTTACAAAGTTGTTCTTGATAAAAATATTGTTTGGTAACAGGAGGTGTTTTATGTTAAAAAGAAAAGTGACGCATTACATAAAAAAATGGGTAGATTCAAAAAACAAAAAATGTCTTGTAATTCAGGGAGCCAGACAAACAGGAAAAACATATATAGTTGAAAGATTTGCAGAAGAGAACTATGAAGAAATTGTTGAAATTAATTTTAAACAGATACCTTCTGCGATGGATATTTTTTCCGGTGATCTAACAGTAGATAATATGGTTATGGCTATGCGGTTTCGTTTTCCTGAAAAGAAGATTATTCCAGGAAAGACTATGATTTTTCTGGATGAGATCCAGGAGTGTCAGGAAGCAATAACTTCTCTTAAGTTTTGGGCATTAGATAATAGATTTGATGTTATTGCATCAGGATCACTTTTAGGAATTGATTATAAACGTGCTTCTTCTTACCCTGTTGGGTATGTTGATTATCTGAAAATGTATGGAATAGATTTTGAGGAGTTTCTTTGGGGAATGGGAATCTCTGAGGATATGATAATGAATCTCTGTGGATATCTTGGTTCAAAAGCTGCTATTCCAGAGGCAATTCATTCTCAGATGATGAAATATTTTAGGCAGTATGTCGCTATAGGGGGTATGCCGGAAGCAGTTCAGAAGTATATAGATACAAAAGACTTCAGGGAGGTTGACCGGATTCAGAGAAGTCTGTTACAGGGATATCAGTATGATATAGCCCATTATGCTACAGCTGAAGAAAAAGTAAAAGCGGAGAAGTGCTACCTTTCTCTTGCGAAACAGTTATTGGATAAAGAGAATCATAAATTTCAATATAAAGAAGTTGAGCATGGAGGCAGGGCACAGAAGTATTTTTCTAGTATCGAGTGGTTACTTCGTGCAGATATGTTGTATTTGTGTAAACTTGTAACAGATATAAGATTTGATCTGGATGATTATGCAAGAGATGATTTTTTCAGAGCTTATACAACGGACTTGTCTCTGTTGATGGCGATGAAAGATTTTTCCTTGAAGCAGCATATTATAGAAAATACCTTAGCAGGAAATTCCAAAGGAGGAATATTTGAATGTGCTGTAGCAGATGCTCTTTATAAGAAGGGATATCAGTTATATTTCTATAAAAATGAGACAACGAAAAAAGAAATTGATGTAATCATTCAAAAAGATGGAAAAGTAGTTCCTATTGAGGTCAAGAGTGGAAATACACGTGCAAATTCACTAAAGTCGATCATGAAAAATAATAAAGATATAAGCTATGGATATAAATTCATAGATGGGAATGTAGGAACCAGCGAAGAGGGAATAATCACATTACCGCTCTATATGATCGCTTTCTTTGATAAAGTATCAGAATAACTGTAGACAAAAACGGAACAGACCCAGACCGAAAAAGCTCTTGCATTGATAGATACTTTTGCAACTGGAGATATCGATACTGCTAAAGAATTGCTTGCAGGAGATTATATTCAGCACAACTTTGCCTACGGTACTGGAAGAATTAAAGTTCAAGTGAATCTTCTGCATTTACCCACATCTGTAAATTTCCATCAAAATATAACAGTTATTAAATGAGTAAATCAGAATATTGTTTTCTTTGACTTGACTATATCGATAGCGAGGAATGCTTCTTGCCATATAGTTTTTGTATATTTTCTGGAAGCTTGTCAGGTAACATGGCATTTATAGCATCTTATCATCTTTCATTGCTGTTTCATAATACCAGCATTTGGATTTTAAAAGGGAGAGAGTTTTTTTGAAGTTCTTGGATTTCAGTTTCAACGGCTGATTTTCGGGCTTCAAATAATTCTTTTCTTTTTTTCATAGCTGGAGTTGCCTTCAGATACCCAGATAAAAAATTGCTTTATATCTTTGATCCCAAGCCCTGATTTCTTCAGGCATTCAATAATACGAAGCACTTCCAATTCATTATCGCTGAAATAATGGATGTTTCCCTTACGTTCCGGATTAGGGAAAAAGCCTACAATGGCCTGCAATGGAAGGATCACAAACGCTAAGGCAGCTAAGGCGACTTATATTTGTATTAGTACATTACATAAAAATATGCATATACACATAAAATAGGAATGAATATTGAAACGTATCTTGTTTTATGATAGAATATCATTACTAAAAAAAGTGCAGATGCACAGAAACGGGGAGAGTGATGATGGAGATTAAAAGAGACGCTTACCTGCAGCAGTTGATTGAGCGAAAAGATAATGGAATGATAAAGGTAATCACCGGCATTCGTAGATGCGGAAAATCCTTTTTGCTGTTTACCATCTTTAAGAGATATTTACTGGAGAATGGCATTGGCTCTGATCATATTATTGAAATTGCATTGGACGGTATAGAGAATGAGGAATTAAGAGATCCCAAGATGTGTTTTAAGTATATCAAGGATGCTGTGAAAGATGATGGGAAGTATTATCTTCTTCTGGATGAAGTACAGTTCATGCCCCGATTTGAGGAAGTTCTGAACAGTTTGCTACGCATGAGCAACATTGATGTGTATGTCACCGGAAGTAATTCCAGGTTCCTGTCCAGTGACATTGTGACCGAGTTCCGTGGCAGAGGTGATGAAATCAGAATCTATCCTCTCTCCTTTGCTGAGTTTTATTCTGTCTATGACGGTGATTATGATGATGCCTGGGATGACTACATGATCTACGGAGGATTGCCGCAGGTTGTTGGTTTCCAGAGTGAACGACAGAAAGCAGACTATCTGAAGAACATTTTTGCTAATGTTTATCTGAAGGATGTTATAGAAAGAAATAAAATTCAAAATGTGGATGAAATTGGTATTCTGGTTGATGTGCTTGCATCTGCAATCGGCGCACCGACCAACCCTTCAAAGA
>OFLZ01000397.1_pt1 | contig 36184 bp, 28 predicted proteins | sample 1541321 | NCBI WGS metagenome assembly OFLZ01 (sample SAMN04209223, study PRJEB22552) | human gut metagenome | biome: gut; material: feces | host: Homo sapiens | place: USA: Oklahoma | reverse complement strand
TTGCTCGTCTTGACATGGAGGGCGTAATGTCATAAGATTTAATCAGGTTAAAGTACGCTTGTGAGGTATACTGAAATCCTTGGTCGCTGTGGAGCTGCAACTCCCCAGCGACTGTCTTTTTCTCCCTGTGCATAGCCAGGCGAATTGTATCCAATACCAGGTTGACTGTCTGCTCTGTGCCGGTCTTATAGGCAACGATGCTGTTGTCATAGAGATCCCGAATCATAGACAGATACAGTATGCCTTGCTTTGTGTGAATGTAAGAAATATCCGTTACCCATTTACTGTTAGGTCTGTCTGCATGAAACTTTCTGTTGAGCAGATTCTCGTACTTGTGGACTTGCTGCCCCATCTGCTGCCATTTCCTGCGGCGACGGATTTCCGCAAGCAAACCGTATTTCTTCATGATACGAAGGATGGTCTTGGGATTGCGGTGAATGCCCTGCTTCTTCAGCACCATCCACATCCTACGATAGCCATACGTGCGAAAGCTGCGCTCCCTCTGTTCCGCAATGATTTCTGCAAGATCTATATCTTTCTCCGGTCTACCTAGACGATGGACAAAATCATAATATCCGCTTCTGGATACCTGAAAGAAGCGACACATGACGGATATCGGATATTCATTTCTGTGCCGGTAGATTACAGAATATTTTGCCCTTGGTCTCACTTCCTTTCTGTGGAGTGCAGAAAATCCCGCAATAGCTCATTTTCCATCTTTAGTCGTTTGTTCTCATACTTGTATTCTGCCAGTGTTTTTGCAGGTTTGCGCCCTCGTGTCTTTGGAAGGACAGATTCTTTTAGCCAGCAGTGAATTGCCCATCGACTAATCCCATACTCTTGACTTAAAGCACGCTGACTTTCTCCTGCTCTGATTCGTGATACAACTTCCTCTCGTATCCCCGCTGGATACTTTTTCATTCCTTTTTTTCCGGACATAGCGAGACCCCCTTATGTAGTTCTATTATCCTACATAAGGGGGCTTTTTGTCATTGTCCGTTTTTACTGGACCTGTTCAACAGATTCACACTGCCTTTTTTTATGCAATATTTCTTTTATTGAAATGTAATGGAAATGGACTGCAATTCATCTAATGTTTTCACCTTTTTCCCTAAGATGAATCGATAATCAGAATGACCATTTCCGGCACTTCTGGATACCCATGTGACAGGAACCGATTCCCCGTTGATGGTGACTTTCATATGTTCGTTTGCCAAAGCAGTATCATTGGTAATCCATTTGTCTAAGTCCGCATTAAGCATTTTATAGAGAAGAGTAGATACCTCTCCAGTTTGTTCTCCAACATCCATATAAAGAGAAAATTGGAATGCAGTATAGGGTGTTCTGCCACCAATGAGGGTAGGAGCAGTCAAATACTGCATATTTTTTTCCGAAACATCAAAATTGCCAGAAGCATTTTTGGTCAGTGTCAGAGAAAAATCTGAAATGCTTGCAGAGATATCCTTACCGTTATCAGGCAGAGTATATTTCCAAAGTGCTACAGAGGTGAAGGAAGCAGTGCGATTTTCTGCATTCCATACCACATCGCCGTAAGGTTCCAGCGCTTTGAAGTAAATCAGTGTTTTGCCATCTGCGCGGAAGGAAGACATTTTGTTGCCATCTACCGTTACGGTCACATTGTTGGGATAGACTTTGTATGCCAGTCTGCCAATAGGTCTGTTTTCAGGCGGCGTATAAGTTGCCGTAACAGGCTTGCTGAAAGTATCACTATAGGTAATGTACAATTCTTTTCCATCGTGGCTGCAAGAAACATCGAAGCCATAATCTGCCAGATCTTCCGCAAAGATAGATACCTGACCGAAGAAATTGCAGCAGGGAATGGGTGCACCGTTAATGGAAGCCACAATGTCTGTTGTGACCGCATTGGCGATGGGCGTAGCGCCGTAAGCAGTAAAGCTGGAAAAGATCAGGCTTAATAAAAGGACTGGAGCAAATAGAAGCTTTTTCATACGCATTTCCCCTTTCTGATTTCCCTATGGTGTATTGATATTTTGAGTGTAGCACGCAGAAAAATAGAAAACAATGACATTTGTCTTACAAATATGTTTTTTGAAAAAAGGAATGTTTTGTATAATGAAAATTTTCGAAAAATGAAAGCTGTTTTCTTCACAAATAAAAAGGATGCTTTTCATATTTATAAAGTTCATTTGTATTTGCAGGAAATACAGTATAAAAAATAGAACTAAGTTAGGGTGAGGCAAAAACAAAGAATGTTACTGCGTTTTTTATGGAATTAGTTGGCATTTGATAGACTTTATGTATCTTTGGGGAGTCTATGATAAAGGGACTATTTTCCAAAGAAACCAGGGGCAGAAGTATTTTGTCTGCATGATAGGGAGGCGGACACATGTGATCATGAAATATATTTGAATACGGGAGGAGTTGTTTTGTAAGAAATTGCAGCAAAGTAAGAACGAAAGAGAAGGGAAATGATATTTGAACAAAATATTTCGAAATGTTGTAGGACAAGAAAGACGGAAGGAGCAGATAAAAGAGCAGAAATATTATGTTGAAATGACATTTTCAGCAGTGGTTTTCGCTGAAAAATTTCTCTTGAATCATGACTAAGGAACAAATTTCTTTGAAAATACGCCATTTTCAAAGAATTCGACATGGGAATCAAAAAGAAATAAATTATTTTGTATGAAAATAGGAACAATTGTTTGTTTTGCTAAGAAGGGGCAAAATGGCATGTTATGGACATCTAAAATGAAGGAAATTGTTTGAAAAGTCCCTATTTTACGGTCAAAAAGGACATTTGTCTATTGGCGGAGGTATAAAACGCTGAAAAATGAATTGTACTTAAAATGGTACAAAAGTAGTAAAAAATGGAATATTGAAGTAATTGTCTCTGAGTTGTATATATAATATAATAAAAACAAGAAAAAACAAAACAAATTGTGCAGAATACATCCTAACCAGCGTAGTGAGTTTATTTCGTTGTGCAATTTGACGGATGAATCGTAGGGCAAATGGGCAGGAAGCCATAGGGTCTATATCAGAAATCCTTTTCCAACTTCCAGACCAAAGGCAGCTTGATTTTCCCCAAATCACATTGGTCTTCAAAAAGGCGATGCGGTGTTATATATACAGGAGACTTCGTTTATCAGAAACTTGGAGCCATAATGTGGAGGGAGGAACGATCATGAACACGATCGACAACAATGAATTTATGATTCTGAACAGCATCATCTATAAAATCCATACGAATCCTGATTTTGCAGCCATGCGGAAAGAACTTCTGGAACAGCTGAAAATGATCATTGATTTTGACAGTGCGGAATTTCATCTTTCCAGAGGGGATGGCAGCATTTCACTGGATTCCGGTATTTCTTACAACAGCAATGCGTCCTTGGATTATTCCAAAGCCTATGAACACATTGACTATAGTCAGGGAATATTGGGAACAGGAAGCAGCATGGTTTACCGGGAAACAGACTTGATGCCGGATGAAAAAAGAGTGCAGACTGAGTACTACAAAAGCATTTACGAAGTAAATAACTGGCATTACTCTTTGCAGCTGGTTCTGGCATATGATAAACGGTTTTTGGGAGTCATCACCTTCTACAAGAACAAAGGAAAGGAAGACTTCAAGTATGCGGATATCTTCAAAATCCAATTAATCGAAAACCATCTGGCTTATCGGATCAATAAAGAACAGGAAGCTGCTTCCAAGAACAAAGATAAAGTTTCTGTTGAGGAAGCGGTGGAACAGTTTGGATTGACCAAAAAGGAAAGCGATATTCTGGATCTGCTGGTAAAAGGATACAGCAATAAAGAAATTTGTGACAAAATGGTCATCTCCAGCAATACCGTAAAAAAACATATTTTGAACATCTATCGGAAATTGAATATCAAAAACAGAGTGCAACTGCTCTGTATGGTGAAAGAACCTTAAAATGGCATCAATGGCTGCAGCGCATAACACGCAGCAGCTTCAGATAAACAAAAATTATGAAATACAATCTCCATAATTTTTTGTGACAAATCAGATATGAGGTGATACTCCGAAAATGACGTCATTATTCCGTAAAGAATAAGAAGGGCGGAGGGATAAAACTTAACCGAAAATAAGAGATGCAGGAAAAAGAGCTTGCATCAGACGCAGTTTAGAAAGATATCAAGATGACGATTGTAAAAAAACAAGAATGAGGAGGCGTACATATGAAACAATTCGAAGAAACAAGTAAATATTTGGAAAGAATCCTTGGCTATATCCACTCTGACAATATCAGTGATGCAGATAAAGAATTAATGACAAAAGAAACTGTTCACCATTTCGATAACTATGTAAGCCCCGGCTGGCTGAAATATCGTAAATCTGTATCTACAAACGCGGCTCTGCTGGAATGGACCGACCACGACAGCAGCGTAGTGGATCTGTATGGTGAAGATTTTATCGACTGCCTTGGCGGTTTCGGTATCTATACATGTGGACATAGAAATGAATATATCGTTGATACAGTAAAAGCTCAGCTGGGTCATCAGGCACTGCATTCTCAGGAACTGCTGGATCCCCTGCGCGGCTATCTTGCAAAAGCTGTTTCTGAAATCACACCCGGCGACCTGCAGTACTGCTTCTTTACAAACGGTGGTGCAGAAGCCAACGAAATGGCGCTGAAATTAGCGAGAATCGCAACAGGCGGACGCTGGTTCGTATCCACAGTCAATGCGTTCCACGTCAAATCCATGGGTGCGGTTTCCATGGGCGGTAAGAGCACATATCGTACTCCTTACACACCAATGGTACAGCAGGTTGTTCATGTTGAATACGGCAATGCAGAAGACGCAAGAAAAGCCATCAGAAACCTGATTGCAGTTGGCGAAAAAGTTGCAGCCTTCATCGTAGAACCTGTTCAGGGCGAAGCTGGTATCATCATTCCTCCTGAAGGCTATTTGAAAGAAATCAGAGCAATCTGTGACGAATACGGCGTAGCATTGATCTGTGACGAAATCCAGACTGGTATGGGTCGTACAGGTCATATGTTCAGATGCGAAGGCGAAGGCATCGTTCCCGATATTCTGACATTCGGTAAAGCATTCGGCGGCGGCATTATGCCAATCACCGGTCTGATCTGCCGTCCTCATATGTGGACACAGGAACTGGTTGACAACCCTTGGCTGCTGGGCTCTCCCACATTCGGCGGCAACCCTGTATGCTGCTCCGCTGCACTGGCAACCATCAAATACATGATCGACCATGACATCCCTGCAGAATGCGCGAAGAAGGGTGCCATCATCAAAGAAGGTCTGGACAAACTGAAAGAAAAATATCCTGATCTGATTGACGATGTACGCGGTATCGGTTTGATGCTGGCAGTAGAATTCAAGACTTCCGAAATCGGTTACGAAGTTGCGAAAGGTATGTTTGCCCGCAAAGTTATCACAGCTGGTACACTGGTTAACGCAAAATGCGTACGTTTCGAACCCGCAGCTGTTATCACAGAAGACCAGATTGCGAAGGTAATCGAACGGATGGATGCATCCTTGGCTGATACAAGAGCAGCTATGAAATAAAATAAACATGGGACAAAATTGATAGTTTCCCCGCGTGGCATTGATTGTTCCCATGCGGGGAACTTTCTATAGCCATCCCAATGGGAAAATACCCATTGGACAATAGAATGAAGGAGGATGAACAGATTATGACAATGACAATTCAAGAAAGAATTGATGCTGCCCGCAAAGCGCAGGCGCAGATTTTAGATTATACACAGGAACAGGTTGACAAACTGGTTTTTGAAATTGCAAAGGTGATCTACTTAAATGCAGAACCTCTGGCAAAGATGGCAGTAGAAGAAACCAGACTTGGTAAATATGAAGATAAAATCGGTAAGAACACAGATACACCCACAGCTTTCTGGGCTTACCTGAAAGATAAAAAATCCGTTGGTGTCATCAGAGAAATCCCTGAAGAAGGCATCATCGAAGTTGCCCATCCCATCGGCGTTATCGGTGCAGTTACACCTGCAACCAACCCTACCGTTACACCTCTGGGCAACGCAATGCACGCACTGAAAGGCAAAAACGCTCTGGTAATCACACCTGCACCTCGTGCGGAAAAAACTTCCACAAGAACCGTGGAACTGATGCGTGAAGCACTGGTAAAATGCGGCGCACCTGCAGATCTGATTCAGATCATCGAAGAAATTACCATTGAAAAATCCGCAGAACTCATGGAAAAATGTGACCTGGTTATTGCAACTGGCGGTCCTGGGCTGACAAAAGCAGCTTATTCCAGCGGTACTCCTGCTTACGGCGTTGGTCCCGGCAACCCTCCCGTGATTTTGGACAGAGGTTATGACCTGGTAGACGCAGCAAAGAAAACATTCATCGCTGTTGGCAGCGACAATGGTATCCTTTGCGACGGCGACAACTTGATGCTGTATCCTCAGGAAGAAGAAAAAGATTTCTTCAAAGCTCTGCGGGATGAGGGCGTTCTGATTTACGAAGATAAAGACGACGTTGAAAAATTCAGAGCAGCCCTTTTCAGCAACGGCAAAATCAATTCCGATCTGGTAGGGAAAGACGCAGATGTTATCACTCGTGCGGCAGGGTTCGATATTCCCGCTGAAACAAAAGTTTTGGGTCTGAAGATCGAAGGCGTTGGGAAAGAAGACATCATGTGTAAAGAAATCATGGATCCCGTTGTGGTACTGAAGGACTACGACACATTCGAAAACGCTGTAGAAATGACAGTCAGAAATATGGCAGAAGCTGGCGGTATCGGTCACACAGCTGGTCTGTTTACCAACGACAAAGAACATATCAAATATGCTGGCGAAAGAATTCCCGTTGCACGTCTGCTTGTAAATCAGCCTACACCCGATGCATGGGGACCTGCAACAAACGGCTTGTCTCCTGCAGTATCTGAAGGCTGCGGCACATGGGGCAACAATATTCTGGCAGGCAACGTAGACTATATCCATATGCTGAATGTTTCTAAGATCGCTATGCCTTTGGATGTAGAACTGCCTGACGGTGAAAAACTGTTCAAAGATTGATATTTGATTCAAAAATAACGGCGAAATAAAAATATATGTGCATTCCGAGGCAGAAATACCTGCTTCGGAATGCCAAAAAGAAAGAAGTGAATTTATGAAAGACCTCTATTAAGACAAAAGGGAGGATTGGTCTATGGAAAGTGTACGAGAAGCGCAAAAGAAAGATCAATTAAAACGAACGTTGATTTTTTACATAGCATTGTTTGTGGGATTTGCTCTGGTAGGTATTTTGGTACCTGATAATCCAGACGAATTTGGTATATTGACATGTATTCCGGCTGCCTTCATGATCTTCTTTATCTTTAAGACAAAAAGAATCATTGAAGGGCTTACACTGGCTGTTCTTTTATGCTGTATCATGGTTCACAAGCAAAACTTCATCATCGAATTTGCGAATATTGCGCAGACAACCATGATGGATGAAGATATTGCGTTCCTGATCATTGTTTGTGGTCTGATGGGCAGCTTGGTTGCAGTTATTGAAAAAAATGGCGGCGGTCTTGCATTTGGTAAGTTTGTAGCTCCAAGGCAAAATCTGAAAAAACAGCGCTCTTTGGCACAATGCTTTGTTCTGCGCTGTTCTCCATGGACGACTATCTGAGCTCTCTGACATCTGGTATCGCTATGACACCAGTAACAGACAGATACAGAGTTCCTAGAGAAATGACTTCTTATGTAATTGATACAACAGCAGCGGCAGTTACGGTTCTGAATCCCATTTCCACATGGGCAGTATTCATCGGCGGGCTGATGGTTGCCAACGGTCTGGCAGAAGAAGGTCAGCAGCTGACAACATATATGAAAACAGTTCCTTTCAACTTCTACGCAATTTCAACACTGGTTGTACTGGTACTGGTTATTTTAGGGGTTATCCCGAAATTCGGTCCCATGAAAAAAGCGTATGAAAGAGTTGCTGCCGGCGGTCCTTTGGCACCTCCGGGATCTGAAAAGATCGACATTCGTGCCGGCAAAGAAATGGTAGAGTTTGAAGACGATGTGGAAGACGAAATGAAATCCTGCAAGAAACCCAAACTTCGCAATTTCTTTGTACCTATCTTTATTCTGATCGGCGCCATCTGTATGTTTGATTTCAATATGCAGATCGGTATCATCATCGCGATCCTGTTGGGCTTTGTATTCTTCGTATTCCAGGGTATGGACCCCGAAGAATATGCCGATGCAGTTGTTGAAGGTTTGAAGAACATGGTTATGCCTATCCTGCTGATGATTCTGGCATTCTGTTTCGCAAACGCGAGCCAGCAGGTTGGCTTTATCGATTACGTTATCGACGTAGCGGTAAGAAATATCTCTCTGCCACTGCTGCCGATCACTGTATTCCTGGTATTTGCATGTACAGAATTTATCATGGGTATCAACTGGGGCATGTACATCATCGCACTGCCAATCGTTGCTCCCATTACCATCGCTCTGGGCGGCGACATTGGTGTAACCGTAGGCGCGGTTGCAGCTGCAGGCGTTTGGGGAAGCCACTGCTGCTTCTACTCCGATGCAACGATTCTGACATCTGCCTCTACAGGCTGTGATAACTTCAAACATGCGACCAGCCAGATTCCATTTGGCTTGATCGCAGGTATTTTCTCAGCCATTGCATATCTGATTCTCGGATTTGTATTGTATGCTTAAGAGCTTAAGAAGAGTTGAGAACGACCACAGGAGTGTTCCCTTCCATAGGATGAATGGTTCCTGCAAAAGCTGCTGACACTGGCAGCGGAGGTTTTTTGAAAAGTGAAACAAGTAAGATGGGGAATGAACCACAAAGATGCTTCGGAAAAGTCTTTGTGAAGAACTTACTTATAGAAACGATGAAAAAAAGAATATATGACAAATGACTTGATATGAAAATAAGGAGGAAACGATTATGGTAGGTAAAAAAGTGGTACATCATCTGATGATGAGCGCAAAAGATGCACATTATGTTGGCGGTCTGGTAAATGGTGCAAGAATCGTTGACCAGTGGGGCGACGTTGGTACAGAACTGATGGTTTATGTAGACGGCGACATCAGCCTGTTCCTGGGTTATGAAAACATTGAATTCCTGGCACCTGTATATGTAGGTGACTTTATGGAATATCATGGCTGGATCGAAAAAGTTGGCAACCAGTCCTATACATGCAGATTCGAAGCATGGAAAGTAGCAACACAGCTGGATAGAACAGACGCAGATCTTTCCGGCGTAGCAACACCCGAAACAGCAGCAACAGCATGTGAACCTCCTATCCTGTGCGGCAGAGCAACTGGCAGTCTGTACATTGCGAAGAAAGACCAGAGAGGTCCTCAGGAATCTTCCTTCAAAGACAGAAAACATCCCGGTGAATAAACTGTCTGTAAAAAGATTTCTGATGTAAAATTCATTGCTTTAGCCAAGGAGGGCGGACGAATTTCATTTCGTCCGCTTTCTTTGGGAGAATGACATGCCGGAAAGGAGTGGGGGAATATGGATGGCAATAAACAAATGCAGGAAAAACTCCTAGGGAAAATCAGACAGATTGTGGTAGATGAAAAATTCAAACTGGATGCGTTTTATCTCTGCGGAGCGGCATCCAGCCTGCCAAACCAGAAATTACAGAAAGCATGTGAAAAATATCTGGAAATGGTAGACCAGAAACAGAAGGATGCGGCAGTGATCAATGGTTTGATTACAGAATTGGAAAATGCTGTTGCGGCAAAAGCCAAAGTGACTGTCGTAGGTGATCTGGTGAATAACAAAGCAGACATTCAGGAAGTTTTTGAACACAGAGAACATCTCTGGAATGTATAAATTGACTTGTGCCTGAAAAGGGCGTCCTTTATGAGCGGAAATAGGCAGTAAAGTCATGGAGAAAATAAAAAAGACAGTGAGAAATAGGGGCATCTTCATAAGAAAACAAAGAAAGCTGAAATCCTTGTGATACAGAGGATTTCAGCTTTCTTATTTTGACAGAGATTTGGTTGTCTTCTTATGAAAACAGCCTTTGCAATTCCCTTTAAGAAATTGAGGTGAGAAAAACAATGTTTTCTTAAGGGGAAGTTGCTTTTTCACTGTCTTTTTTTATTTTGAGGAGCAAAACATCAGATGCCGTATTTCTGGCACAGACGCATGAAGATGGAAGCGATTTCCGCACGAGTGATCTGTGCATCGGGGCGGAAGTTGCCTTCGTTATCGCCGGAAAGCAGACCGGCTTTCTGCATAGCGCCTACGCTTTCTTTGGCATATCCGCTGATGGAAGCAGTATCCTGGAAATCAGGTGTGCCGCTTTCCAGTGCAACACCGGAGAATTTCAGGTATTTTGCCAGCATCACTGCTGCCTGTTCTCTTGTGATAGGTGTGTTGGGTGCAAAGGAAGTATCGCTGACACCAGATACCAGGTTGTTTGCGTATGCCCAGCTGACGGCATTGCCATACCATGCATTGCTGGAAACATCGGCAAAAGGACTGCTGCCTGTATGAGAAGTGCCATTGAAGCGGTAAAGTACGGAAACCAGCATGCCTCTTGTCATGGACTGACTGGGAGCGAACTGTGTTTCGCTGACACCGGAGAACAGACCTCTCTGTGTAACATAGGAAACAGCAGGTGCATACCACTGATTTGCAGGTACGTCACTGAAATTGGTAGAACCTGTGGAAGGCTGCTGTACAGCTGCAAAAATAACTTCTACTACGTCAGTGGATTTCAGATGCAGCAGCTGCTGTACGGGACCCTGAGAAACGCCGTTGACCAGTACGTCACGCACTTCATAGCCGTCGTGAGGCTGGATGGATACGCTGCCGTCATTGCTTGCGATGATCATACCATTGGTCTGGTCACCTTTGATAACAGGGCGACCGGTTGTTGTGCTGGAGCTACTAGAGCTGCTACTACCGGAGCTGCTGCCACTAGAGCTGCCACTGCTGGAGCTGCCACCACCGGAGCTGCCACCACCATTACTGCCATTATCGCCATTATTGCTGCCATTGCTGCCGCCGCTGTTACTGCCGTTGTCGCCATTATCGCCGCCAGCACCATTGTCGCCACCAGCGCCGTTATCGCCGCTGTTATCACTGCCATCATCCTCTAAAGATACCTGTGTATAGGATGTTGCAGCGTCTTTGCTGTTCAGTGTGATCAGTTTGGATACGCCTGTAAAGGATACGCCATCAGGCAGTGTCAGGTTACCAAGATAGATCTGGTCATTCTGACTTTCCAGTGCAGAAAGAGAGTCTGCGTAAATGGTCAGAACGCCGTCTTTTTCGATATGATGGCTGTATGCCAGATCTTCCGCGCCAAGGAAATGGGCGTTTTCCAGATTCTGTTTGGATTTCAGTGAAATTTCCACACTGGTGGTGTCATCAGAAACGCCTGTCAGATACAGACGAGCGTTATTGCTGTCGTTATCCCGTTGGATGATCACGCTGGGACCTGCGGCAAAAGCAGTGGTGGACATCAGTAATGATGCCACCAAAGCGCCTGCCCAAAGTGTGTATTTCTTTTTCATGGGTAGGTTCCTCCTTAATTATTGATGTTCCAGAGAGATGGAGGGCATGCTGTCAGCGTCGGGTGAAGAAATCCACATTGTCTGTGCAGTGATGCGGCCATCTGTTTCGGAAATATTGTCTGTGCGGTACAGAACTGCCTGAATGCGGTCGGGCAGGGAGCTGGGGTGATTGCAGTCCACATGTTCATTCTGCAGATCACCTTCTGCTTCTTCGTTGATGACATAGATGAACATACCATTGCTGATGAGGCTCACTTCGCCATCGGCGGGAACTTCTGCCAGAAGATAAGTTTCCCCGTTGATAGGTCTTGTTTCTTTTGTTTCTGTACCTGTTGCCAGATCGCGAACGGTAAATTCGCCGTTGACCTGTACGTAGTTATATCTGGGATCGCATACATAAGTGCCGACGATAACCAGAGAGCCAGTAGGGATGACTTCCTCAGAAGTATCGCCCCACTGATAAGCTTCACGCAGTCTGCCGATGGCAGCGCCGTCCTGCAGGAATGCTACGTCGTCGTTGACTGCACCGATGAGCTGCAGGGATGCGCCTTCGGGAACATTCTGCAGTTCCAGTTTGGTGATATCATAAGTCCAGATGCGGCTGTCTTCCGCATTTGCACCGGGTTTGGTGAAGTATGCTTTGAATGTGCTGTCGTCGTTTGCCATATTCTGTGTCAGTGTCAATGTGGTTTCTTTGGAAACGCCATCCACATTTGTGGTCAGAACTGCAGTGATGCTTTCCACATCGGAAACACCAGTCAGTTTGATACCGCTGACAGACTGTGCCTTATCATTTTTCATAGTCACAGTTGCAGTTGTACCGGACTGGGAGAGGTCATACAGACCTGCATCCAGTACGTTGTCGTAAGAAATACGTACCTGCTGTGTTTCTGTCGCTTCGGAAATGTTGCCCTGTTTGTCTACGGCACGAACAGAATAGGTCAATACCGTATTGTTTGCTGTACCGATATGTTCGGTGAATGTGCCAGTTGTTGTAAAGGCAATGGATTTGCCGTCTTTCAGGATTTCGTAACCCAGAATGTTTTCTCCGTCGGTATGGGAGAATGTCAGTGTCACATCCTGACCGTTGGAACCAACGGAATTGGTTGCTGTAACGGAATCCAGTGTCAATGTACCATTTGCAACGCCTGTGCCTTCCAGACGGTTGCGGCGGGAGTTATCGTTCAGATACCAGATGGCTCTTTCTTCTTCGCCATAGGATTTCAGTTTGCTCTTTGTGCTTTCTGTCAGTTCCATACCCCAACGAGTAAAGAATTCTGTCAGGTCTTTCTGGGCAACTTCAGATGCAATCAGTGCAACACGGTTGTCATAGTCATTGCCGCTATATGCGCCGGATTTCCACAGTTTGAAGAACTGGTTGTAGAAGTCCATAGGAGCATCTGCGTTGTCATAAGCCAGATGCAGCTGCCAGTACATGCCCAGCTGTACGAATACGTTGTTGGCTGCGCCGGGACGTGCTTCCGCAACTTTCTGGAAGATAGCGGAATATCTGTCTTCGCTTTCCAGACGAGTGGTCAGGGAAGTCATATCGCCGCCGTCGTAGCTCTGTACCATGAGGGAGTACAGGTTGTTGGTGATTTCTGTTCTGCCCAGTTTATCCATGTTATGACCGATTTCGTGAGCGATACCCCAGCCATACAGACCGTTTGTATCTGCTTCACCGGACAGCATGGAAACGGGAGTGCCTTTTGCCAGATCACCAGCGGAACCATAACCGATACCGATATGATCGCCGGCTGCATACATGAAGGCGGAACCGAACATGCGCATGTAACGAATGTTCTGACGGCTTTCCATAGGATACTGGTAAGCGTCTTTATCACCGTCTACAATGCCCTGTGTGGTATTTACTACATAAGAAACGTCTTCCCAAGCAAGGATTGCATTGTAAAGGGATTCTGTTGTCAAGCCGTTTGCTACTTCTTTTACGGGGATGGACAGCAGGAAGCTGGGAGTTGCAATATCTGTATGGTTACGGATGCTTGTCTGACCCAGACGGTTGCTGTTTGCCTGTACATATGCGTTTACTTCTGCCACATAAGCAGAGATTTTTTCTTTTCTTGCGGATTCGGACAGTTCATACCAGTCGGACAGTTCCAGCATAGGTGTTTTTACGCTGGTATTGTTGTCTGTGATGATACGCAGGGAAATTTCGTCTGCATGAGAACCGCTGTATGTCAGATACAGGGCGCCGCCTTTTTCTGAAGATAAAGAAGCAATCTGTTCTACGGAAATGACGTTTCTGCCGGACTGGAGCTGGATGCCTTTGCCTTTCCATGCGTTATGATTGCCATAATACTGTGTAGGTACGATGGTAACGGTTTCGCCAGCAGGGATGTCTGCATAGATGACAACATCGCTGCCGGAAGAAGCTACAACGCCCAGAGGCTGCAGTACGCTTGCAGTCTGACCATATGCGCTGTCTGCTGCGGTGCTGCGGGACTGGAAGCCTGTCTGCACTGCCAATTCGTTTCCTTCTGCCAGTGCTTTGGCGTCGTTCAGTTCGCGCAGCATCATATCTTTATTCAGATAGAATGCGTTTGTGTTTTCCACTCTGCTGCGGAGTGCCTCTACTTTTTCAAGGGTTTCTTCCTTGCTGTATTTCAGTTCTGTAAATGTACCGTTGGAGAACAGATCCGCGATTTCCGCAGGTGTGTTATCCAAATGATAGAAGGCTGCTTCAGACAGTGTAACTGCTTTTGCACCTTCCCACTGACCAACGTTAACTCTAACTCTGGAAATGTCATTGGATTCAGGCAGTTCCAGTACCAGATAACCGGTGCCGTCTTTTGTCACTTTGGCAGTGATATTTGCATTGATGGTTGCAATCTTTTCATATTTTCCATCCGCTGTTTTACGATAAGTGGTTACGCTGTAGTCACGCATGCCTGTGGTATAGCTCAGATCTCCCTGTCTGGGAACATAGATCATGTAGTTCATGCTCTGAGGCTCTGCAAAGTCAAATGTGAAGGACTGATCTTTCCAGTATGCGCCAGACTGCCAGAATGTGGAGTAGTTGCCGTCCAGTACATGTTTGATATTGAAGTTGGGTGTTTCATTCCAGTTTACATTTCCTGCGGCGCCGCTGTCAGAACGAACGGTAATCAGTTCATTGGAGATGCGGTTTTCTGTAGGCAGGGCAGGACCGTTGATGGTCTGGGACTTGGGTGCACCTTCTGCCAATTCGGAGCGAGGGCTGACACCAGCCTGATTGTATGCTTCTACGCAGAATTCGTAAGTAACACCGTTTGTCAGGTTGCCTACAGTGAGGGAGTTGTTATCGCCTACATCAGAGGAAATCCACTGATCTGTGCCTTTTTCACGATAGTAAACCAGATAGCCCATAGCATTTTCGGATTTTGCCCAGCTGAAACGCAGAGCGGAATCCATGGAAGTTACCTGTAAAGTGGTAGGAGCGACAGGTCTGCTGTCAGGCAATGGTGTTGCGGATACCATAGCGGAAGTGGCGCTTTCCCATTCGCCGCTGGTGCCTACCACAACGAAATAATATTTTTTCAGGTTTTCCAGACCGCTAATGGTGATGCGGTTGTTTCCGGTGGTCTGAACCTGTGTCATGCCGTTCTGGGTTGTGCCATAGTAAACTTTATAGCCTGTTACGTTTGCCATGGCATCCCAGGAAAGGGAAACACTCTTTGTGCCTGCAGTTGCAGTAACATTCTGGGGTTTTGCTGCTTCTGCTTCAGGCGCTTTTGCCAGTGTGCTTTCTACAAAGGCAACCTGTTTGATGACAGCAGTTTCATTATCTTCTGTTTTGGTAACCTGAATGGTGATTTTCTTTACGACTTTTCTGGAACCCAGATTTACCACCAGCACGTTTTCGCCGTCACGGGCAGAACGAGCTGCAACAGTCAGTTTGCTGTAAGGAATGGTTTCTGTTACGACTTTGCCGTCTTCTTCCACTTCCAGAACCAGATTGAAGTATTCAATGCCGCCGTTAGCGGGTGTTGCAATCTGTACTTCACTCATGGCAACGCCTTCGTTAAAGGCGATGGGGATTTCCAGAGGCGCTTCGGGAGAAATTTCGCCGGAATCTTTTTTGCTGAATGTAATGGCTTCCGTTTCTGTAAACAAGTCAGCAATGTTTTTGTCATCGGCAATTTCTACTTCAGACAGGTCTGTTTTGTCAACGTCGATGTTCTGCACAATGGCGCGGGATACCATAGCACCATTCTGTGCAACGGCTTTGCCGGTACCCTGTACCATCATGCCGCGGTTTACATAGGAAATATCCACGATGTTCACAGTGCCGTCTTTATTCAGGTCATAAGCATCGTTATCAGTGCCAAGAGCTGCTTCTACCAACTGCTGGTCTTCCTGATTTACGCTGCCGTCGCCATTCACATCCCCAAGTGTGAATGTGCTTTCTTTGGTACCGATGGTAATGATTTTTGCGTATTCTTCCAGAGAAAGTTCATTATATGTATAAGTGCGGTAGCCGTCACCTGTCACTGCAATGCGGTATACGCTGTCCGCAGTGCCGGCGGGCAGATCGGAAGCAACGATATCGATGGCTGCTACCAGATCATCATTGCCGCATTCATTGCCGGTTTCATCCAGATAAGCAATGGAAATGGATGCGGGCACTTCTTCTCTTGTATAAGCATTGGAAACAGACATCTGAATATTCTGTTTTTCCACGGTTTCTTTTGTCAGAGGATAATCCATATGGATACGAACGGAAATGGTGCTGGTGCTGTCCACAGCTGTTAAGGAAAGCACTGTCTTTTCTTCTTCAGTTTCTTCCTCTTTTACTTCTTCTTTTTCTTCCGCTTCCTCCTGTTTTTCTTCCTCGTCTTTTACGTCGTCGGAAGGCGCTGTTGTTCCTTCGCCTTCTTCAATGGGAGGAACGACGGGAGTTTCTTCAGGGGTTTCTACAGAAGGTACTTCTGTTGTATCTTCCTTTTCGTGATCTTGATTCTGTTCACCGTCGCCTTCCGGTGTGGAAGGTGCATGGTTTGTATTGTCATCAGATCCTGTGGCATCTGTTTCAGGGGCGTCAGACGGTGTTTCTGTGTCGGCTGCATCTTCTGGACCCTGTGCAGAAACTGTATCGTTTACAGTTTCTTCGGCATAAACACTGGGAACGGAGCTGCTTGCCATGACCGCTGCCAGTACCAGGCAGGGCAGTGCATTTCTCTTCATAAAAAGTACCTCTCTTCCTTTTTTTGATTTACTCGAAAATTTTTTTTGCATCGTCTGATTCTCACAAAGTGGATGCATTGGTTGACAGTATATCATAGAAAAAACTAAAATACTATAGTTTTTCTAGGATATATAAAAAACAGGCATTTTGGACAAGTGAAAAGATTTTAGTGAGTGAAAATATGCAAAGTATGTATAAATGCTGATACAAAACCAGAATGTGTAGAGGAAACCACTAAATGGCATTTGATACAATCCATGGGGTTTTGGTAAAAAGTGGAGGGAATGGAAAACAGAAATAGAAATATTTTCCATTTTTTGTATAAAAATAAAAAATTTTATCATAAGAAAAGGTTATTGATGCATGATATGGGGGTGTTTTGTATGACAAATGAATAAGGTTGATGCTTGAGAAGGAAGAGACTTTGGTAGATGGGCAGCCTTTGCTTATTGGGTGCTTTAGCTTAACAAAACCCCTAGTTCTACTAGGGGTAAATAAAATACTTTAGTATATTTTTTTTGAATGATAATTACTATGGATTTACTAATTATCAAATGAAGGATAGATATGCAATATTAAATTAACATACTGTATTCTCAATTATAGTACCTGTTTACAGGTTGCAGTGCAAATAAATGCGATGATATTTTTCGATGCCCCTTTTAGGGGTCGGCACGTAATACCCCTTCTAGTGGTTGATCAAACCACTAGTTTACTAGTGGTTTTGATTAGATTTTTTGGACAGGAAGACGGCAAAAGACAAGGCGTTGACGGTTTTTTAGCGGAATCTGTCTTGTAATTGCGTGGGGAAGATGTTAAGATAGTGGCAAATGTATGAAAAGATAGGAAACTTTGCGCAGGGCGCAGAGCAAGGGAGGATACTATGCATATTGTAATTGTAGGGGACGGTAAGGTCGGCAGTACAGTCGCAGCCCAGCTGTCCACCGAAGGTCATGATATCATCATCATAGACAGCAACGCCACCGCATTGGAAAACGCGGGCAATACTATGGATATTATTTGTGTGGAAGGCAATGGATGCAGTGCGGCGCTGCAAAAAGAAGCAGGGGTGCCGGAAGCGGATCTGCTCATTGCGGCAACTTCCGCCGATGAAGTAAATATGCTGTGCTGTCTGATCGGGAAGAAACTGGGGGCAAGACATACCATTGCTCGTGTCCGTAATCCCGAATACTTTGCTCAGATTAACCTTTTGAAAGAAGAACTGGGGCTGAGTATGGCAGTTAACCCGGAATCAGCGGCAGCACAGGAAATTTCCCGTTTGCTGCGCTTCCCGTCCGCATTGCAGATCGAACCTTTTGCAAGGGGACGTGTGGAACTGGTAGGCTTGAAAGTGCCGGAAAACAGCGTACTGGATGGCATGCCTTTGTGGGCGTTATACAAAGAATTTCAGGTAAAAATCCTGATTTGTGTGGTACAGCGAGAAGATGAAGTCATCATTCCTTCTGGGGATTTTGTGCTCCATAGTGGCGACCGTATCCATATCACAGCGGAACATATTGAGATTGAACGGTTCTTCCGTGTATTGGGGCTGTTCCGTAATCGTGCCCGCACCGTTATGATCATCGGTGGCAGCCGTTTGGCTTATTATCTGGCAAAGGAACTGATTTCCATCAAAGTTCGGGTGAAAATCATCGAACGGGACAAAGCCCGCTGTGAATACCTTTGCGAAATGCTGCCGGAAGCGGTCATCATCAATGCGGACGGTACAGATAAGGAAGTCCTTCAGGAAGAGGGTCTGGAAAAAACAGATGCGTTGGTAACGCTGACTGGTATGGACGAAGAAAATATCATTGTTGGGCTTTACGCCAAGGCAATGAAGGTTGCGAAAGTCATTGTGAAGATCAATAAACTTTCCTTTACGGAAATTCTGGATAAAATGGATATCGACAGCTTTATTTCACCCAAAGCCATTGCGGCAAACAACATTGTCCGCTATGTCCGTGCCATGCAGAACTCTGTGGGCAGCAGCAATGTGGAAACCCTGCACCATCTTATCAATGAGCAGGTAGAAGCGGTGGAATTTAAAGTAAGGGAAAAATCCGGTGTTGTTGGGGTACCGCTGAAAAACCTCAAGACAAAAGAAAACGTACTGGTGGCAACCATCATTCGTGATGGCAAAATCATCATTCCTGGCGGGAATGACACCATTGAGATCGGCGATAACGTTATCATCGTCACAGCAGGACGTCATTTGAGCGATTTGCGGGAAATCCAGCAGAAACTGATAGGGTAGGAAGTATTATGAACTATAAAATGATGGCCTATATCTTAGGCAATATTATGCAGGCAGAAGGCTTGCTTATGTCTATTTCGGCGCTGCTTGCGTTGTATAAAGGGGAAATAAACGAATTACGGGCTTTTCTGATTACCATCATACTGCTTTTGGTCATCGGGACAGCCATGAAGCATTTCGCACCGAAGAATAAAAGAATTTATGGCAGAGAAGGTTTTGTCATTGTTGCTCTTTCCTGGATTGTGATGTCCATTTTCGGTGCAATGCCTTTTTATTTGAGTGGTGCCATTGATGGCATTGTCAATTGTCTTTTTGAAACCGTATCCGGTTTTACCACAACAGGTGCAACGGTTCTTTCGGAAATTGAAGGCTTGCCCATGAGCATATTGTTTTGGCGCAGCTTTACCCACTGGATCGGCGGTATGGGGATTCTGGTATTCGTCCTTGCCATTGTACCTTTGGGGGATGAACGTTCCATGCACCTGATGAAGGCAGAAGCCCCTGGACCAGTTGTCAGCAAGCTGGTACCGAAGATCAAATCCACAGCAAAAATTCTGTATGGCATTTACATCGTATTGACCATATTGGAAATGATTCTGTTGTTTGCAGGCGGTATGCCTCTCTTTGACAGCGTCAACCATGCCCTCTCCACAGCGGGTACTGGTGGTTTCTCCATCAAAAACAGCAGTATCGCTGCTTATAACAGTCCATATTTTGAATATGTGATTACCATTTTCATGTTGCTGTTTAGTATCAACTTCAATATGTTTTACCTGCTTTTGGTGCGAGATTTCAAAGCGGTGTTCAAAAACGAAGAACTGCGGTATTATCTGGTCATTGTGGGGATTTCCACAGCGGTGATCACTGCCAATATCGTTCATTTGTATCCCACACTGGAAAGCGCATTCCGTCATGCGGTGTTCCAGGTAGCAACCATCACCAGTACCACCGGCTTTATTACGGCAAACTACGAAGAATGGCCGGAACTGTCTAAGACCATTCTGGTGGTATTGACCATGCTGGGTGCCTGCGGCGGCTCCACTGGCGGCGGTATCAAGGTTTCCCGTTTTATCATTCTGCTGAAACTGACACTGCGGGAAATTCGGCATATTGTCCATCCACGTTCCGTCAATATCATCAAACTGGAAGGACAGCGTGTCAGTGACGAAACCATTCAAGGCACGACGGGGTATTTCATCACTTATGTGATGCTGCTCTTTGGTTCCTTTATACTGGTTTCCATAGACAATTACGACTTTACTACATCTATCACGGCGGTCATTACCACCTTGGGGAATGTAGGTCCCGGGTTGTCCTTGGTAGGTCCTGTGGAGAATTTCTCCTTGTTCTCGGACTTTTCAAAAATCGTGCTGAGTTTGGACATGCTCTTTGGACGACTGGAAATTTTCCCTATGATTATGCTGTTCTCGCCTTCTATCTGGCGAAAAGCTTAAGCAGAGAAATAAGAAACGGATAAATCTTTGGAGCATCTTCACAAGAAAACAAAGAACGCTGAAATCCTTATGTTACAGAAGATTTCAGCGTTTTTATTTTTAGATGATATTTGATATGTTTTCTTAAGGGGCATTTGCTTTGGATTTATCCGTTTTTTTATGTGACTCCATCACGGAAGAAGAAAACGCCATGGTGTATACTGGTTACAGATCAAACAACGGGAGGAAATATCATGGCGAAAAGAAAAGCAAATGTACAAATCAAAGAATGTGTTGCCTGCGGTACCTGCGTGAAGGTCTGTCCAGTGGGCGCTATTTCTGTTTATAAAGGACTTTACGCAGATGTCAGCGCGAAATGTGTGGGCTGCGGAAGATGCGCCGCAGCCTGTCCCGCATCCGTTATTGAAATGCAGGAGGTGACACCATGACAAAGAAGAAAAAATGGTATGACTATTTATGGATTGTTTCCGCGACTTATTTGATTTTAGGATTTTTCAATATTCTCTTTGCATGGATTGGGCTGCTGTGCTTCTTCATCCCGTTGCTCATTGCCATTTTTGGCGGTGATAAAATGTACTGCAATAAATTCTGCGGCAGAGGGCAGCTCTTTGACCTGCTGGGCAACAAGCTGGGACTTTCCCGGAAAAAAGATATCCCCAAATTCCTGCGGAGCAAATGGTTCCGTTATGGATTTTTGATTTTCTTTTTCATCATGTTTTTCAATATGCTTTTTAGCACCTATCTGGTATTCGAAGGCACAAGAGATTTGAAAGAAGTGGTGACACTCCTTTGGACAATCAAACAGCCTTGGAATTGGGCGTATCACGGTACAGCTGTCGCTCCTTGGGTCGCGCAGTTTGCCTTTGGTTTTTACAGCGTGATGCTCGCATCCACTGTTTTGGGACTCATTACCATGATTTTGTATAAACCACGTTCTTGGTGTGTATACTGTCCTATGGGAACCATGACCCAGACCATCTGTAAGGCGAAGCACAGATGCAATGGCGCCTGTGGCATTCCTCAACAAAATGATTCTCCTACAACATAAAAACAGAGCGGTTTTATACCGCTCTGTTTTTCGTTTACAGATAAGACCGCAGTTTCTTTTTGTCCAGAATGCGGATACCGCCCCGGAAGGTTTCCACAATGCCTTCCTCGGCAAAATACTTGATCATACGAGTGACCACCTCTCTGGCGGTGCCCATATACTTGGCAATCTGCTCCTGTGTCATATGGATTTCATCAGACTTTGTTTTTGCCATTTCGTCCGTCAGGAAGATTGCCAGCCGTTTGTCCATTGCCATGAAAAGGATTTGCTGCATGGCCCACATAACGTCGGAGAAACGGTCTGCTGCCATATGATAGCTGCATGCTTCTACATAGACATTTTCTGTAATCAGCTTATGAAAAGCGGAAGCGCTGACGGTGAGGATTTCTGACTTTTCCACCGTATCCACGGAAACGTCAAAAGTGATGGCGTCCAATACGCAGGAAGCGGAAAGAATGCAGATATCCCCGGGGTAGAGGCGGTAAAGGGTAACTTCCCGCCCATCTTCAGAAAGCAGGTACGCCCGCAGCTGCCCGGATTTGATGTAAAGCAGACCAGCGCATTCTTCGCTGCCGTTGTGCAGATTGACCCCTTTGGGATAGGTTGCCAGTGTGGCACTGCGGCAGAGCATGTCTTTCTGATCTTCTGTCAGATGCTCCCAGAAAGAAAAATTTTCTGCAAATATGGTTTCATAGTCTCGTGTCATATTGATTTCACCGCTTTCGGATTGATTATCTTCAGTGTAACAAGCAATTTCTTTTTTTGCAAGAAAAAAGGCTCTCATCATTGAGAGCCTTTTCATGTTCGATGTTTCTGCATCGAGTAAGGGGAGGGGTATGTTCTATGTTTACAAATAATTTGGAAATTAGCTTTTGGGAAGGGGTGCCTGAGGCAACTCGGGGAAATCACCTCAGGCGGGAAGTAAAAGGGGGCGTCCTTTTGACTTCTCCTATAGTATATCGGGAAAATGTGTCCAATTTGTGAATAGAAACTTACAGCTAACTTAAGGAATTTGAAAGAACCTTTTTCGAAAAGCGAAAAAACTGCAAAACATGTGTGAAAATGCTGGAAAAAAACAAAAACGATAGTATGTCAGACAACAAAAAAGGAATTGGCGGATTTTTAAAGTGTGACATACAATTTGCACGGGAATATCCTTTTAAAATGGTAGGGTTTTCTGATAATATGCAAGAAATTTTGAAAAAGTGAATATTTTTATTTACATGGCATAAAGATTCTGTTAAGATTCTATATAAGAAAAGATAATGGAACGATAAGAGGAGGAAATGCTTATATGACAGAAGTGCTGCACCATTTGATGAGAGAACTGATTGAATATTCCATCATTTTGCTGGAATTGATTGGCGTACTGGTATTGCTGGCAGGCGCCCTGCGTGCTACCGTGAACTATATCAAGGGAGATCCCCACACCCGCGTGAAATTGTGCCGTGCTATGGCTATGGCGCTGGAATTCAAGCTGGGCGGCGAAATCCTGCGGACAGTTATCGTACGTGAGTTTTCTGAAATCGCATTGGTTGGCTGCATCATTGTTTTGAGAGCAGGTTTGTCCTTCCTGATCCACTGGGCAATCCGTACAGAGGAAAAAGACCAGGCGGAAGAAAAGCTGGAAGAATGCAATGTGGAAGTGCTGGACAAGGAAAAACGGGAAAAAGTGGCTCCCCGCTGGCGCTCCATCAAAGAAGTGATTTAAGATACAATTTCCTTCAATCCTAAATAAATAATGCGAAACACAAAAGCACCTGACAGGTTTTCTGTCAGGTGCTTTTGCATAATTTGTGATTAAAATTCAAATCCTTGCATTTTATCCAGATATTTTTCTCCAATGAGTTCATCATAAGTCAGATAACGATGGAGTTTCTGGAGTTCTTCATGTTCTTCTGCTGTGGTTCCAGGTGTGTAAAGATTGTAATAAGGACTCATCACAGGGCAGGTTTCGTATACATGAAGCAGGAAATTGGTCTGCAGGCAAGCAGGTGCGTTGATGTAATCGCAGAGCAGTGCCGGCAGCAGATAAGGAGAAACCTGCTGGTCTTCCGCACGATAGTCGTTGCCGGTGTCGTAGTTGGCAAACATCACATAAGGTGTGCAGAACATGGTGTATTTTTCTTCGTCTGTCCATTCTGCGGCTTTATCCGCATGGATGGTGCCTGTGGATGTATAAGGTGTGAAATTATCCCCCAGTGTAGGCAGGTGGTCGCCGTACCAGAGCAGTACTGTGGGTTTTTCTCTCTGCATGATGTAATCATAGAGCATACCCAGTGCCGCATCGGAATCACTGACACCTTTTGCATAGTTCTGGAGAGAAATGACTTCCTGTTCAGACAGGTTATCCCCGCTGACTTTGATGTCCCAGTCAGAAGAATCAAATTTATCTGTATATAGACTATGGTTTTCCATAGTGATGGCAGTCAGATACAGACCTGTTTCGTGGGGCTGTTCCAGCTGATAAATGATTTCTTCTGCAATGGTCTGGTCAGTGATATAAGGACCGCTGTTCCAATGGAGTTCTGCGTGCATGTCATTTTCACCCAGAAAATCATCATAGCCCATGAGTGGATAAGCCCGGTCACGTTCATAGAATGTTTTCTGGTAGGTATGGACGCCCAAAGTGTCGTATCCCAGACTTTTGAACAGCTGTGCGTAAGCGAATGTTTTTTCCTTTAAATACTGCTGATAAGGCATATTGCCGGAGGGCAGTGTGCTGGTGGACATGCCGGACTGGATTTCAAATTCCGGTCGGATGGTGCCGCCGCCAAAGGTACAGGATACCATTTCGCCGCTGGGATGTTCTGCCGCAATGGCGCGGTAGTTTTTCAGCGGATCATCGGAGAAGGTCACGCCTTCCAGTTTGGTCGGGTCCCAAAAGGCTTCAGACAGTACCACGATGACGTCAGGATTTTCAAAATCGGAAGTATCTTCTTCCCCTGTGGGAACAAAGGGCGAGAACATTTCTGCCATGACTTCTTCGCTGTAATCCTGAGGCATCAGTGTGTCAACGGTGCCGAAGTTCAGGGCAAATCCGGTCAAAAAGCCGTAGTTGTCGTAAATATAATCCTGATCGGTTTCTTCGTTGACAACGATACCGAAAAGGGGTTCATAGCATCCCCGCACCGTTGTGTTGGTGACAAATACCACCAGAAGGGCTGCCAGTACCGGAACCCCCACAAAATGCACTTTGCTGCGGATGGGCAGCATGGGGCGGGTCATATGGAGGAACAGCCAGTAAAGGATGGTCACCACAAAAAGCAGGATATACTGCCATGGGAATGAAATGGAGCCTAAAAACTCTGTGAAGCTGCCGGCGTTCTGTGCCAGTGTCAAATCCCAAGGATAAAAATGATCCTGCAAAATGATAGATTTGAAATGGTCAATGAGGGGCAGCAGGATAAACAAAAATCCTGTGATGCCTGCGGCTGTGGAAAAGCGGCGGAACAGGAACACAAAAGTGAAGTATACGCCGTAAACCAGAAGCAGCCCCAGCAGAAAGGCGCCTGTCTGTGCTGTGATGAGTGCAGACAGCATGGAACGGGAGCCAAAAGAAATGTAGTTCGCCACGAGGGTCATATAAATAGGAAACACAAGGGTCAGTATCCATAATATGGCTCTGGGCAATGGGGCGGAATGGAAAAATTTCCGCAGTTTTTTCGATTGTTTGGAAAATGTTTTCATTGGGTCAATGCCTTCTTTCTTTTCAATTACCCCGAGGTTTTATTTTATCATGACAATGGCGTATTTTCAACGCTGGCAGGGGAAATGAGAAGAATTTTATTTTCTGTCAGGGGTGATTTCCAGAGGGGTGATGCGGTCTTTTTCTGTAATGGGACGCAGCACACGGCAGGGATTTCCGACAGCAAGGACTCCTCTTGGAATGTCGTGGGTTACCACACTGCCTGCACCAATGACACTGCCCGCACCAATGGTGACACCACCGCAGACAGTAGCGTTGGCACCAATCCAGACGTCATCTTCCAGTGTGATGGGGGCAGAAGTGCCGATGCCTTCTCCTCTCTGGGCAGCATCCATGGCATGTCCTGCACAGGCAAGGCAGACACCGGGACCGATGAAAGCGTTGGCACCGATATGCACAGGAGAAGTATCCAGAATGACGCAGTTGTAATTGATGATGGTCAGACCGTGGGTGTGGATATGGAATCCATAATCACAGCGGAAAGACGGCTCGATAAATGTCAGAGGATGACAGGTGCCGAAAAGCTGCTGTAAGATTTCAGCCCTCTTTTCTGCTTCCGTAGGAGCGGTCTGGTTGTATTCCCAGCAAAGGGTTTTTGCTTTTGTCTGTAAGTGGTTGGGCATGTCGGTGTGGCGTGTGCAGTAGCCTTCCGGCAGTCCCATGATTTTCAAAATATCCATGTGAGATGTCCTTTCTTTTGTTGAAATCAGATTTCCTAAGGATAAAATGTACCACATTTTCAGGTGGGGTGCAATGGAGGAAAAAGGGGAATCTTGCGCGGATATTGCCGGATATGGTACACTGTTTGGAAAGAGAAGGAGGGGATTTTATGAGGGAAACAGGAATCTACATTCATATTCCGTTTTGTGTGCAGAAGTGTCTGTACTGTGATTTTCCATCTTTTGGCGGACAGGAAAAGGAATATGAGCGGTATACAGCGGCTTTGTGCCGAGAAATCGAAGCCAAAAGCCATCTGGCAAAGGATTGGAGGATTAAGACTGTGTTTTTTGGCGGCGGTACGCCTACGGTGCTTTCTGCTCAGCAGATGAAGCGGATTTTGAATACCGTTTTTCAATGTTATGATGTGGAAACGGACGCGGAAATCACTACCGAAGCCAATCCTGGTACATTGAGTCTGGAAAAATGTGTTGATTTGCGTCAAATGGGATTCAATCGCCTGAGCATGGGTGTGCAGGCGTGGCAGGATGAATTGCTGGAGCGATTGGGCAGAATCCATACCCGTCAGCAGTTTCTGAAAAACTTTGCCAGCGCCAGAGAAGCAGGTTTTGACAATATTAATGTAGATTTGATGTTTGCCCTGCCGGAACAGACCTTGGGTCAGTGGGAAGAAACCCTTTCGGAAATCACCGCATTGCAGCCGGAGCATATTTCTGCTTACAGCCTCATTATAGAAGAAGGAACACCTTTTTATGATTTGTATGAAAAGGAAGTTTATCAGGAAACGGATGAGGAACTGGACAGAGCCATGTATCACACAGCGGTACAGATTTTGGCGGAGGAAGATTATCATCAGTATGAAATCTCCAATTTCGCCAAAGATGGCAAAGAAAGCCGCCATAACCGCATTTACTGGCAGGATGAGGGGTATCTGGGCTTCGGTCTGGGTGCACATTCCTATTGGGCAGGAAAACGGTTCCACAATCCCTATGACCTGCATACATATATGGAGCAGGCAGAAAACGGCAATGTTTCCATGGAGGATGTGGAAGAACTTTCTTTGGCAGACCAGTACAGCGAATTTATGTTCATGGGACTGCGTTTAACAGAAGGCATCGAGAAAAAACGATTTGCCCAGCGTTTTGGCGTGGAAATGGAAGACGTTTACGGTGCGGAAGTTGAAAAATGCAAAGAAGAAGGTCTGCTGGAGGAAAAGGACGGCTGGCTCTGCCTGACAGAGAGAGGACTGGATTTAAGCAATCAGGTTTTCATGGAATTTCTGAAAGAAGATGCCTGAAAAACCCCAGAAAACCAAAAGAAAATCCGAAATATAAAATTCAAAAAAAGTTCATAATTTTTTTCTCATTAGCACTTGACATTGCCGGTGGCAAGTGCTATCTTTATTACATGAGTTAGCACTCATAGCAAGTGAGTGCTAACAAAAGACGAATTTCCATAGAAGTGCGTCCAAATGGAAAAACACGTAAACGGAAATTTACTTCAAAAAATCGGAAAATTTTTTCTTCTGAAATGTCAGAAGAAAAACCGTTCCGCAAATTTCCACTTGTTTCTTCGCTGCACCTTGTGCAACGTCAGAAACGCGTAAACGGAAATTTACTTCACTATTGAGGAGGCGAAAGGCTATGTCGTTGAACGAAAGAAAAATTCTAATCTTACAGGCGATTATCAATGACTATATCGAAACGGCGGAGCCTGTCGGTTCCAGAACCATCGCCAAAAAATATAATCTGGGCATCAGTTCAGCCACCATTCGTAATGAAATGAGTGACTTGGAAGAAATGGGCTTCATCCTACAGCCCCATGCTTCTTCCGGCAGAATTCCATCAGACATGGGCTACCGTTTATATGTAGACCACCTGATGCAGAAAAAAGAACTGGGACCCGAGGAACAGCGGTATCTGCAAAATGTCATCACCAGAAATGTGGGACAGATTGACTACCTGCTGGAGGAAACGGCAAAGGCTCTTTCCGCACTGACCAATTACACCACCATCATTTCAGAGCCAGTGAGTCAGCGCACACGCATCAAACAGATTCGTCTGCTGCCCCTGGACAGTGTTTCGGTGCTGTTGGTCATTGTAACGGAAGATAATTTCATCAAAAATCATGTGATTCAGATGGGCACGGTTCCTGAGGAAGATAAGATCTTCACCATGGGCATGCGGCTGAATCAGGTGTTGCAGGGATATTCCCTACATGATATAGATGCAAGCGTCATCAACCGCCTGCAAACAGAACTCCATGAATACCGACAGATTCTGCCGCATATCTTATCGGCAATCGAAAGTACCATGCGTTCTGCGGAAAAGGTACAGGTTCACATGAGCGGCACCAAAAACATTCTGGCTTGTCCTGAGTTTTCTGATATTCAGAAAGCCAAGTCCCTGTTTCAGGCATTGGAAGAAAAGGATGTGCTGGTGACCCTTCTGCAGGGCAGTGCCGATACCAATGACATGCAAATTCTCATCGGCAGCGAAAACAGCGTGCAGTGCATGAAGGATTGCAGCGTCATTACGGCAACCTACAAAATGAGCGACGAAACCCGCGGTACCATCGGTATCGTAGGACCCACCCGAATGGATTATTCTCAGGTGGTATCCGTCCTCAACGGTATGGTTACCAATATGGAAAAAGTATTGAAAAATCTGTCGAAAGGCAATAAAAATACCTAGAGAAAAGAGGAGCAGATGTGGAAGATAAGGATTTAAGAGAAGAAAATCTGCAGGAAGAAGCCGCCAAAATGCAGGCGGAAGCAGAAGCGACAGAAGCTGTGGAAGCGGAAGTGGTTGATGAAACCGAAGCGAAAATGGCAGAGCTGGAACAGAAAGCTGCAGATTATCTGGATAAATATCAAAGATGTCTGGCGGAGTTCGATAACTTCCGAAAACGGACTTCCAAAGAAAAAGCAAGCATGTATGACGACGGTGTGAGAGATACCGTGGAAAAACTGCTGGCAGTGGTGGATAATCTGGAACGTGCCGTTGCGGCGCAGGAAGGAAAAGACACCGAGGATGCCTTTTTCAAAGGCGTGCAAATGACTTTGAAGCAGTTCCAGGAAATTCTCCATGGCATGGGCGTTGAGGAAATCAAAGCCCTGGGCGAAAAATTCGACCCCAATTTCCATGCGGCTGTAGCACATGAAGATGATGATGCTTACGGCGAAAACGAAATCATTCTGGAAATGCTGAAAGGTTATAAATATAAAGATAAAGTCATCCGTCATAGTATGGTGAAGGTGGCAAACTAAAACTGAAATTTTGATTTGACAATTTAGGAGGAAATAGATTATGGGTAAAATTATTGGTATTGACTTAGGTACAACAAACTCTTGTGTAGCAGTAATGGAAGGCGGTCAGCCTGTTGTTATCGTTAACAGCGACGGCGCAAGAACAACTCCTTCCGTAGTTGGTTTTGCGAAAAACGGCGAAAGACTGATTGGTGAAACAGCAAAACGTCAGGCAATCACAAACCCTGACAACACCATTAGCTCCATCAAACGTCACATGGGTGAAAACTATAAAGTAAACATCGAAGGCAAAGCTTACTCTCCTCAGGAAATTTCCGCAATGGTACTGCAGAAACTGAAAGCTGATGCAGAAAGCTATCTGGGCGAAACTGTTTCCGAAGCAGTTATCACAGTTCCCGCATATTTCAACGACGCACAGCGTCAGGCAACAAAAGACGCTGGTCGTATCGCAGGTCTGGATGTAAAACGTATCATCAACGAACCCACATCCGCAGCACTGGCTTATGGTCTGGATAACGAAAGCGAACAGAAAATCATGGTTTACGACCTGGGCGGCGGTACATTCGACGTATCCATCATCGAAATCGGCGGCGGTGTAATCGAAGTACTGTCCACAAACGGTAACACACACCTGGGCGGCGATGACTTCGACCAGAGAATCATCGATTACTTGGTAGCTGAATTCAAGAAAGCAGAAGGCATGGATCTGTCCAAAGACAAAATGGCTATGCAGCGTCTGAAAGAAGCAGCTGAAAAAGCGAAAAAAGAACTGTCTACTGTAACAACAACAAACATCAACCTGCCTTTCATCACAATGAACCAGGATGGTCCGAAACATCTGGATGTCACACTGTCCAGAGCAAAATTCGATGAACTGACAGCTGATCTGGTAGACAGCACAATGGGTCCTGTTCGTCAGGCTCTGTCCGACGCTGGTCTGTCCGCAAGCGAAGTCGACAAAGTCCTGCTGGTTGGTGGTTCCACAAGAATCCCTGCCGTACAGGAAGCAGTTAAGAAATATACAGGCAAAGAACCTTTCAAAGGCATCAACCCCGATGAATGTGTAGCAGTAGGTGCTGCTATTCAGGGCGGTAAACTGGCTGGCGATGAAGGTGCAGGCAGCGTTCTGCTGCTGGACGTAACACCTCTGTCCCTGGGTATCGAAACTCTGGGCGGTGTTGCAACAAAACTGATCGACAGAAACACTACCATCCCTACAAACAAAAAACAGATCTTCTCTACAGCAGAAGATAACCAGACAGCCGTTGATATCCACGTTGTACAGGGTGAAAGACCTCTGGCAAGAGATAACAAAACTCTGGGTCAGTTCAAACTGGACGGTATCGCTCCTGCAAGAAGAGGCGTGCCTCAGATTGAAGTTACTTTCGATATCGACGCAAACGGTATTGTAAACGTATCCGCAAAAGACCTGGGTACTGGCAAAGAACAGCACATCACAATTACAGCAGGTTCCAACCTGTCTGAAGAAGAAATCGACAGAGCTGTAAAAGAAGCTGAACAGTTCGCTGAACAGGATAAGAAGAGAAAAGAAGCGATCGATGCGAAAAACGAAGCTGACTCCCTGATCTTCCAGACAGAAAAAGCGCTGGGTGAACTGGAAGGCAAACTGGGCGACGACGAAAAAGCAACAGTAGAAAGCGCTCTGAACAGCCTGAAAGATACTGTAAAAGATATGCAGCCTGAAACAATGACAGAAACAGACGTAGCAAACGTAAAATCCGCTACAGAAGCTCTGACACAGGAATTCTACAAAATCTCTGAAAAACTGTACCAGCAGGCACAGGCAGCTCAGGGCGGCGACGCAGCAAACGGCGGCGATCCAAATGTGGTTGACGGCGAAGGCAAAGAACTGTAAAATAAATAAGATTGCGATAAAGTGAAGGCAAGGGTGGGTTTCGTCTCGCCCCTGCTTTTGCCGTTTACAGTTTTTTCAGTAAAACAAGGTGGTGAGAAAGTTGGCTAATAAAAGAGATTATTACGAGGTCCTGGGGGTACAGAAGGGTGCATCTGAAGCGGAGCTGAAAAAAGCTTACCGTAAGATGGCAGTCAAATACCATCCTGACCAGAACCCTGGCGATAAAGAAGCAGAAGAAAAATTCAAAGAAGTCAACGAAGCCTATGAAGTGCTGAGCAACCCCGAAAAACGTGCGCAGTATGACCAGTTTGGTCACGCAGCCTTTGAACAGGGCGGCATGGGCGGCGGCGGTTTCTACAGCGGCGGCTTTGAAGGCTTTGATATGGGCGACTTGGGGGACATTTTCGGCAGTATGTTCGGTTTTGGCGGCGGCGGTTCCGCTAGAAGAAATGGCCCCAGACGCGGCAGAGATATCAATGTCAGCATTCAGCTGACTTTTGAAGAAGCCATTTTTGGCTGTACCAAAGAAATTTCCGTACCCATTCTGGACGAATGCGAAACCTGTCATGGTACCGGCGCAAAACCCGGCACCCATGCAGAAAGCTGTTCCAAATGTAACGGTACCGGTCAGGAACGTTTTGTACAGCAGTCCATGTTTGGCGCTGTGACATCCGTTCGTACCTGTTCCGCATGTCATGGTACTGGTAAGATCATCAAAGAACCTTGTACCACATGCCGTGGTACCGGCAGAGTCAAAAAGACAAAGAAATACGAAGTCAAGATTCCTCAGGGGATTGACAACGGTCAGACCATCCGTCTGGGCGGCAAAGGGGAACTGGGCGAAAACGGCGGCGGCTACGGCGACCTGCTGGTAAGCGTTTACGTACAGCCCAACCGTGTCTTTGTTCGTAAAGGCAATGATATTTACTGTGATGTGCCCATCACATTCGTACAGGCAGCACTGGGCGGCGAAATCACCATCAAGACCATTGATGGGGAACAGAAATATACCATCAAACCCGGCACACAGCCTGATACGGTGGTTACCCTGCGCGGCGTAGGGGTACCCAACCTGCGTAACCCGAAGATTAGAGGGAACCAGATCGTCACACTGAAGGTAAAAATCCCTACCAGCATGACAGAACGCCAGAAAGACCTGCTGCGGCAGTTTTACGGTGATGCCCCGGCGGGGGCGGCAAAGCCCGAAACTTCTGCGGCGCCGGAGGAAGAAAAGAAAACTTTCGGTGAGAAGGTCCGGGACTTTTTCGAAAAGGACAAATAAGAATTTTTCCAAAGGGATGCTGATAAACCAGCATCTCTTTGATTTTCAGGCAGCGGCATCATACAAAAAATGTTATGCTTGACAAACTGCGAAATAATGCGATAAAATCATAAAAACTCTTTGCACTGCACATACGAAGTGACCTTCGCACATACAGTACAAACTGAGCAGACAGCGGATTTTTCCGTGTGGTCGGGCATTTTTGCAGCGAATGACAGACATTCGTGGGACAGTTTTATGTTCTACGGGTGTCTTTTTTTGTGTAAAATCAGAAGGGGCGGAGAGGTAAACATTAGGAGGGATTTTTTATGACAAATGACTTAGCAAAACAAAATGAGAAAATCGTCATGCGTGTTTCTACCAACAGCATGATCGTCAACATCATCTTATCGGTATTTAAAGTGGCAGCAGGGTTTATTGCCCATTCCGGCGCCATGATCTCTGACGGTGTCCATTCTGCATCAGACGTGTTCAGCACCATCATCGTTATGGTAGGCTATAAGATGTCCGCAAAAGATTCCGATGAGAACCACCAGTATGGTCATGAACGAATGGAATGTGTTGCAGCTATTTTGCTTGCTATGGTATTGTGTGTGACAGGCTTTGCCATTGGGGCAGGCGGTGTGGAAAAAATCTTCGGCGCAGAAGCAAGTGCTCTGGAAGTTCCCGGCAAGCTGGCATTGGCAGCGGCCATCCTGTCTATTGTGGTAAAAGAAGGTATGTACCATTACACCAGACATGCGGCAAAACAGGTCAATTCCGGCGCATTGATGGCAGATGCATGGCACCATCGTTCTGATGCCCTGTCTTCTGTGGGCAGTTTGATTGGTATCAGCGGCGCAATGCTGGGATTCCCCATCTGCGACCCCATTGCCAGCGTTGTCATTTCCCTGTTCATCATCAAAGCTTCTTATGATATTTTCAAAGATGCCATTGATAAAATGATGGATACAGCCTGTGATACAGAAACACTGAAAAAAATGAAATCTGTTGTGGAAGCCCAGAATGGCGTTATGGGCATTGACCGCATCCAGACCAGACAGTTTGGCGCAAGAGCTTATGTGGATGTGGAAATCGCCGCAGACGGCAATCTGACACTGACAGCAGCCCATGCCATTGCGGAAGGTGTTCACGATGCCATTGAGGAGAATTTCCCAGAAGTAAAACATTGTATGGTCCATGTGAACCCAGCAGTGGTCAGATAAGAATAAAACCCCTATTCAATGAATAGGGGGTTGTAGGTGTCGAAAAAGTCGACACCCTTCGTCAAAGGCTCATTTCATTCAAGCCTTTGACGAGTAGACAGAAGTATAAAGCCAAAGTTCCATCGGCTAAAGAGCCTTGAAACTTCGGCTTTTCCTTGTCGGAAGTCAATTCCGACTGCGGATTAAAAAAGGGAAACTCTTCGTTTCCCTTTACCCTTCAGCGGTATCAAAAATTTGAAAAATAGGTTTTTTGACAGTCTGAATCTCCCTATTCTATGGAATCGGGGGGGTGTTATATACAGAAAAAATTTTCATCCATATCAGAAGCCAATAAGTCACGCAGGATAGAAAGCCCTTTTGTCAATTCTTCTTTTGTATCAGGAGAGGAAAGGGCAATCCGCAGGTACTGCTGCACATCGGCTTCTCCTACAAGAAAACGGTGGGAATGACAGACGGAAATGCCGCGCTTCTGTGCCAGATGTTCAAAGTCTGTTTCATGAAATCTTTCTGGCAGAGGCAGCCAGAGGGAGAATCCCAGCGGATTTTTTGCAATTTCCGGGAAAAAGTCTTTGCAGATTTCACTGCGGGCAGCAGCTTCCATACGCTTTTGTCCTATGATTTTTTTCGCAGTGCCGCTGTAAATCAGTTCTCCTGCGGTTTCGCTGTTCAATGATGGGGTTTTCACGTTGACGTTATAAATGCCCCGCCGGATATCTGCGGCAAACCGTGTGGGAAATGTCAAATAGGCGATGCGCAGACCGGAACAGATGGATTTTGACAGACTGCAAATATAACAGGTGTAATCCGGTGCGAAATGGGCAAGAGGCAGGGATGGTTTTTCCAGCAAAAATCCATAAATGTCGTCCTCAATTGCCAAAAGCGCATATTTGCGGATAATGGCAGCAAGGGCTTCCTTTCTGGATTGGCTCATGATGTGCCCGGTGGGATTGTGGTAATTGGGCACCAGATAAATGCCGTTGAGCTGCTGCAAACGACAGTGATTTTCCAGCACATCCGGCAGCATCCCTTCTGCGTCCCCAGAAATGGGTATCAGACGAATCTGCATCATGTTTGCCAGTTCAATAAAATTGGCGTATGTATAATGGTCTGTGGCAATCTTATCGCCAGGGCGGAATAATGTCAAAAGCAGTATGGCAAGGGCGTTTTGGGCGCCGGCAGTGATGGCAATGTTGGATAGAGAAACATCCATGGAAAAATGCTCTAACCATTTTTGAGCAGCGGCTCTTTGGTAAGGGGTTCCCATGGGGTAACTATAATCCAAAAGGGAGGTGCTGCCTCGCTGGAGCACCTGTTCCATGACGGCATAGGTTTCCGTATTGAAAGCGTCTAAGGGCTTGATGATGCCCATTTCGATGTAGGAAGCTTCTTCTTTTTCATCGGCAATGGCAATGTCAATGGCAGCATTGGGAGATACAAAGGTACCCCGTCCCGTGATGCCGTAAAGGAGCCCTTTTTGGGTGCAGAGCTGAAATGCCCGTGTGATGGTGCTGAGGTTCAAGTCCAGATAGTCTGCCAGTTCTCGCAGAGGAGGCAGTTTGGTGTGGGGCGGCAGTTTGCCTGAAAGGATATCGTCAGCAAGCAAGTCTGCCAATGCGCGGTATTTGGGGGATGTCAGCTGTTCTTTCTCTGGTTTCCATGACATGGGATAATCATCAAATGAGTTGACAGGCATGAAAACACTTCCTTTCAAAATTGTATTGCATACAATGATTCGATTGCATGGTGAATTTTCAGTTATTATAATCAGATTATAGGAAATGTTTTTTCGGAAAACAAGAGAAGGAGGGTTTTTGATGAAGTATTTTGTGGTGGATGCCTTTGCGGAGCATGTCTTTGGCGGAAATCCGGCAGGGGTTTGTGTGCTGGAAAAACCCATGGATACAGAATTGATGCAGCGCATTGCGGCGGAAAATAATCTGTCGGAAACGGCTTTTGTATATGGTCGGGAAGCGGGAAAATATGACTTGAAATGGTTTACACCAAAGGCGGAAATCGACCTTTGTGGACATGCCACACTGGGCACGGCATATGTGGTGGCAAATTTTGTAGACCCGGAAGTGGAAACCATGACTTTTTCCACATTAAGCGGAGAATTGACCGTTGTGCGGAAGGGTGCATATTTTGAAATGGATTTCCCCAGCCGGATGCCGAAACAGATACCTGTCACACAGGAAATGGAAGCAGTCATTGGTATGCCTATCGCAGGGGCATATCTTTCCAGAGACCTTGTGTTAGAATTGGAAAATGAAAATGCGGTGAAAGATTGTGCGCCGGATTTTGAGAAAATGCTGCACATGGAGCAGGGGCTAGGCTGTGTTGTTACGGCAAAAGGCAGCCAGTGTGATTTTGTATCCAGATGTTTTTTCCCGAAATTAGGGGTAAATGAGGACCCTGTCACAGGATCTGCCCACAGCAGTTTGATTCCTTTCTGGGCAGAACGACTGGGCAAAAAAGAATTGCTGGCAGAGCAGTGGTCGGAACGAGGGGGAAAACTCCTTTGCATAGATGATGGAGAACGGGTGAAGATTGCTGGAAAAGCTGTGTTGTATTTGCAGGGAGAATTGCTGCTGGAAAAGTAACATAAAACACGAAAGCAGTTTTTCCTTTAGACGAATCTTCAAAAAAACTAATGAAAGCTGAAATCCTTATTATGAACTGCACCCCATTTGTTAGACAGTATGATATACTGAATAACAAGTGGGGTGA
>OFLZ01000392.1_pt1 | contig 36725 bp, 43 predicted proteins | sample 1541321 | NCBI WGS metagenome assembly OFLZ01 (sample SAMN04209223, study PRJEB22552) | human gut metagenome | biome: gut; material: feces | host: Homo sapiens | place: USA: Oklahoma | reverse complement strand
AATAAGCCCTTATAGGGCTAGTGCAAACCACGTCTTTTAGGCGTGGTTATGATTTATTCGGAACTTGGCAGTGCACTGCCAACTTTTATACGTGTGCGTATATAGAGTGTAGTGGGGGTGATTGACTTGTTATCAAAAGACAACGCATTATTTGAAAAAGCATTTGACGTATTAAACAGAGTGTATTTTAACGCAGAACTGCCAAAAGTGATGATTACCATTCAATCAAGACCAAAAGCATACGGTTATATCACTTGTAACGAAGTGTGGACAGACACAGACCGTTCCTACTACGAAATCAATATTACTGCCGAGTATTTGAACAGACCTATAGAAAATGTGCTGGCAACTTTGCAACATGAAATGGTACACCTGTATTGCATGGTAAACGGGATTCAAGACACATCGAAAGCAGGACGTTATCATAATAAAAATTTTAAGGCAGAGGCAGAGAAGAGAGGTTTGCTCATTGAATATGTAAAATACATTGGTTATAGCAAAACAACTCCCAGTGCTCAATTTATTACGGTGTTACGGGAACATGGTTTATTAGAGGACACCATACAACATTTTCGATTGGAGCCTTTGGACGTATCGCAGCCACCTAATACAACGGGGAAACCTAAGAAAAAAAGCAGTACCAGAAAATATATTTGTCCTGCCTGTGGGATGAGCGTTCGGGCTACCAGAGAGGTTCATATCATTTGTGGGGACTGTTTCTGTGTGATGGAACAAGAAGAAACGTAAGCTACCTGTCGGTTGTTTTGTATTTTGAGATGGTTTATTTGATACCGCTCATAATTTGTATCAAATTAGAAATTTTGGTGGGGCTTGTTGATGGAAACTGGGATTTTTATAAAGAGATTCCAGAAAAGAGACTTTTTTTGAAACAATCAACAGGGTATACCCTAATGATAAATTTGGATTTTCCCAATTTGAACATTTTCTATACTAGTTGAAAATTCAAATTACCAAAATTACCAAAAATAAAACAGAGGATAGAAAGGAATGATACGTATGGTTTTTGGCTATGTGCGTGTATCTACGATGCAGCAGAATACAGATCGACAGTTGGAAACTTTGACAGCTTACGGTGTAGATCGTTTATTTGAAGAACATTTATCCGGAAAAGACTTAAATCGTCCGAAATTACAGCAGATGTTAGACACATTAAGAGAGGGTGATACAGTGGTTGTGACTTCTGTGGATCGTATTGCCAGAAGTGCGAAAGACCTTTTGAATTTGGTAGATCATATCCATTCACAGGGGGCACATTTCAAAAGTTTAGATAACAATATAGACACATCAAAAGACATGGGTAAATTTATTTTGACTATATTAGCGGCGGTAGCAGAGTTAGAGAGGGCAACGATTCTGGAAAGACAACGGCAGGGGATTGAAATTGCCAAACGGGAAGGACGATATAAAGGACGTAAGAGGAAGGAAATACAAGACTTTGAAAAAGTTTATCAGCAGTGGTTCGATCATAAAATCAGTGCGGAGCAAGCAGCCAAACTGTTAGATATCAGTCGGGCAACCTTTTATAGACGTAAAACGGAATACGAACAACATTTATTCCATGAAAATACATCTATCATCAAGCCCTCTGGCATAGAGGAAAAGCAAGAAAACAGCCTGTCATAGAAAATAGCAGGGTTTATGGGGGTGTACTGTCAAAAGACAGTATACCCAATTTTGCTATATAGGCATTTTGGCTAATACCTGTAAGATACAAAGAATACCTTCCTGATATTTTCACGGCTATTCATTGGTACCAATTAGCGTTAGAATACAGAAAAGCATATAGAGTTTATTTAGCATAGAATAGAGGTGAAACGTGGTATTTTGTGGTATATAACATTTGGATCACTGCATGGTGTAGAGAGAGGTGATACATAGTAAGGACTAATACGTGGAAATTCTAAAATTTTGAAAAATTAGGGTTGTCTGAAGCGTGATAAAAGTGGTATACATTGTTGGCTACATTGGGTAAACGAAATGTGGTACATTCCACGGTACAGTGGGTATTTTTTCAACAAGTCAATAAAAAGTTATGGTTTTTGAACAGAGAATAACTTTTGGATATTTTATATGTATGACATTTTCAAAAAGCGATAGGCAGTCAACTTGATAAAAAGAGGCTTTGTCGTAAGTTGGATGATAGTGTTTTATGATACATGGAGGATGTATTTGTGGTGTTGCAAGTGGGGCTTTGGAAATGCAAAAGACATAGAATTTTGCAAAGTACAGATTGTTTTTCTATATTGGCTAGTATAAATAAAAAAAACATAAGGTTCATTTGCTATGTCTAGTTGATATAACAAAATACTTTTCCTGTCCCCTTACAACATTTGACAGAGGTATATTACATAAGAATTCTCTTACACATAAAATATGAAAATCATAACACAAAATCAAACATAGTATGCAATATATATTAACTTATAAGTGGGGTTACAGACCCAGAGAGACTGATGACAAGACTGCTAGTGATACTAATTGCCGTTATGATGTTACAGAAAACATTCAGATAACCCAATATAGACACACAGATTTCTGATATACAGAAATCTCTACTACAAAAACTTACGCACGGATACAATAAGTACCCTTAATAAGATGTGTGAGCAAAAAAGACAAGCTATAGACTAAGGCAATAGACAATTTAGAGATGGCATTGAACTTATATCTTATGGAAAGACATTGATTCTATATTGAAACAGATGTATACTATTTAAGACACAAGACTGTTTATCTGACTACAGAAGGAAAGTAGGGGGATTGCAGGGATTGTGTGAATTGGACAAATCAGTTTACCAGACATACAAAAAGGGAAAGGGGTAAAACACTTATGAAAATGAAACAGACCATACCAGTATTGGCAATGACAGCTATCATGGCACAGTCTACAGTAGCATTTGGTGCAGAAACTTTTACAGATTTGACAGGTTACAACTGGGCAAAACCAGCCATTGAGAACATGGCGGCACAAGGCATTTTATCTGGTGTAGGCAATCAGAAATATGCACCAGCAGCCAATGTAACAGTAACAGAATTTGCATCTATGGCAATGAGAGCTTATGGTGGAAAAGATGCAGCGATTACATTATCAAATGAGCAGGGTAATTTAGAAGAGATTGAAGCAGTCAATGGAAATTATTGGGGTAATACAACCATTTGTGCAGCACAGAAGTTTGGTTTAACTGATAGATTTGGGTTAGACAAAGCGAGATGGTCAGAGCCAGCAACGAGAGCAGAGATGGCAACAATCGTTATGACAATAGCGGAGCAAATGGGAGAAGAAGCATTTGAGATTAAAGATGGTATTGAGAATAACATAGGGGATTATTCAGAGGTTTCCAGTTATGCAAATGATATGAGATATATTTTACAGGCATACAGCAATGGTATTCTGTGTGGTACAGATGACGCAGGCTCCTATGCCCCTAGTGCTTATGCAAAAAGAGCAGAAGCAGCAGCCATCATGCAACGTCTAGTAGACCCCTCTAAACGCCTTAAAGTAGAAATCAAGCCAGCACCAGTCCTTCCCACACCAGACGAAGATAATGTAATGGAAGATGGAACAGTTTATCCGAAAGAAGGCGACATTGGACCCAATGGCAAACCCATCACTAGAGATCCAGTAACAGGCGTCCTCGGCTTCGGCAACGGTCAAAAAGGTGGAATCTACATTGGTATCAAATCCCCTCTGAGTGGAGCAACTATTCAAGTAGGTAGTGACGCATGGGACGATTACGACAACATGGGTGGTAACTATAGAGAAAAGAACGGTTATATCTTCTGGGATACTGAGTGGGGTATGATTAACCAAGCAGCTCAAGCCAAACTCAACAGAGAACATCCTGCAAACAGCACACCAGTAGGAACTAAAGCAGACATCCATGGCAATATTGTATCTAATGGTTCTTCTCCAGCATTTTATGAAGTAATACAGTTTGCAGATATTCGTACTTGGAATCCACTGTAAGTAATAAGTCATAGAACCAAAATCAATTTTGAGCCAACCATCAATCTTGGTGGTTGGCTCTATTAAAAATAAATGATTTTAAAGCATACTATGTTTACTAGACCTACATAATACTTCTAGTAAAGATAGGGTGCTTTAAGAAGCACCCTACAAATTATTTTAGGCATTCCAAGCCAATCAATATAAATATTGCTGGAATGAAATACCAAGGATGGCTAATAGCTAGAGCAATTACAATAGCAATACTAGCTATAGCAACCCCAATACCTAAATGGTAGTTGGCATACTCCATAAAAATCACCTCCAAACGAAAAATAATATGGTGGGAGGCAGAGGGTAGAAAGTCAAATACCATTTAGGTATACTAACGCTATATTTAGAGATACTGGAACAATATTCATAAAAGAAATTACTTTTAGATATTGTCAAATCAAGTAAAATAGCATATAATAAAACTGAAAGAAGCAATCATATTCTTTCCTTCGCTAGAAGATGACGAGTGACGGTTCTGACTCGTCGGTAAAATAAAATTGACCGAGTGAAGATGATGTGTGACGGTACTGACACATCGGTAAAATAAAATTGACCGAGCGAAGAAGTTAGTAGGGCTGGCTTTTATGGGTCAGCCCATTTTTTGTGGGGTGGAACATGGAAAGTGTAGCAGAAGTGTATCTTTTATCAGCAGAGTTTATGCAGGATTATCCTGTTTCAGAGTATCCAGAATTGATGCATAAGTTAGGTAGACCTTATGCTTGTTTATTGATACAAACACATAACGATTACTTTATTTGTGTTCCTTTTCGTTCCTCTATTTCCCATAAAAATGCTTTCCTGTTTAAAAATACAAGACGATCTATGAAAAGTAGATCAGGACTTGATTACTCAAAGATGGTGCTGATTAAAGACAACAAGTATATCAGTTCATTACAGGCAACTGTTGATCAAGATGAATATAATGAGTTGCGTAATCATTTGTCTAAGATTGTAAATCAAGTTCATGCCTATGTTGATACATATATGAACCATGTGACTGGTATCAAGCTGCTACATCCCAGAGAATACGACAGAAAATATAGACATTCTACATTGGTATATTTTCATGATATATTAGGGATTAAAGATTCACATTCCTGATAATCGTCATAGAGAGATGCTTCTTATTGTGTTTCTTTATTAAGCTGTATATGCTACGTTTTCCTTAATTGATATTATAGATAAAATAATATATCGAGCAAAGGAGGAACTAGCATGGCAGAGGTAAGAAAAACAGGCAAAGCAAAACAGTTTATCGGTGTAAGACGGTGTGCAGCTGGGTATGTGATATTTGATAGAGTAAGTGAAAGGACATTGGTACAGATGTTGGTGGTAAATCAAGCTGATGATTTGCTCAATACTCGTTTAAGAGATGCGGTAGTTGACGCATACTTTGAATATGGAAAAGCATTAAATATATATCGTTAAACAGCGTGAAAAAGACAGATGTGAAAAGCATCTGTCTTATTTTTTTGCCTTCTGTTTTGGGGTGGGTGTTGGCTGGTAATTATGTGGGAATCGTTCTGGCAGAGGTTTATGCAGTCAGGGCTATTGTTTTTTGTGTGTTTGTTGGCTAAATGATACAGCTGAAAATGGACTAGTTGAAAAATCAGGTAAACAGAAGGTCAGAATAAATGGATACAGGATTTCACTGTCACCTTGACCAATATTTGTCGTAATTAACTTATACACAAAATGGACTGGTTAGAAAAATGTGGATCTGTTGTAGTTGTGTATGTGATACTGTTCTGTGAGATATTTATATAGATATATTTACATATATAAATATAATTTGGAACGACAGGAAACTGGCTGGTTAGAAATTTTGTCAGCAGTTTCGAGTGTTTAGTGGGTACTGAAGAGGTTTATAAGGGTTTGTATGGAATTTTGGGGGAATTATGGGCGTTTGGTGGGCTGGTTATAAAAATAAGCTGCAAGTGGTTTTCAGAGGGAAATACAGTGGATGGTTATAGGTGGTTGGTTGAGAAAGAGAAAAAATAAGATTGCTTTCAAAGGACTAGTGACAAAAAGGCTAGCTGTGTATTTAGAAAATAGCCTGTTTTGCTGTGTTTGGCTGGATATTGGTTTATTTGTGAATATTGTATCTGAAAATAGGCTAGTTGTAAGAAATGCAGCAAGAGATTTGCAGAGGTTGATACATTTGGGTGGATTTAGAGGAAAAATTACCATTACTAAAAATGAGATTTTTAATTACCAAAGATTTAAAGGATTGGTAACGAGTTTTTCCAGAGAAAAAAGGTGATTTTGAGGGGAAAATAGGGGGTTTTTGGAAAAAAGGAAGAGAAAATAGATAAGTTTGAGTAAGTTTGGAAATGACAATTCTTAAAGAGATGAAAAGAAATAGAAAAAATGTTAAAATAATAGCATTATTTGTTTTATCGATTTTTAATCAGATGAAAAGGGGCAGTTTGCATGAGTCAGAATAAAGAAGAGAGAATATACTGTATTAAAAAAAGTGATAATAAGCAGAAAAAAGATGGGGGCAATAAAGAAGTTAAAGATAATACAGAAGAACAAGAAAAAGATACGGAAGAACAAGGGAATAGTAAAAGCAAGGAAGAAGAGGAAAAAAAGGAAGAAGAGGAAAAAAAGGAAGAAGAGGAAAAAGAAATTGATGAGAAGGAATTGAACTTGGAGGACAAGTTTACAAGTATATTAAAAACAGTTGTACCTAAAAGATATAGTCTGTGTCGTTTTAATCGCAATTTTGAGTTTTCTGAACTTTGGTTTATTAGAAAAGGAAGCCTCAAAATACAGGATGACATAAAAGGAGATATATATGAACTTTCAGCTGGAGATTTGATTATATTCCCTGCTGGAAGTAAAACAAAAATTGTAATTAAAGAAGATAGTTTAATTAAACAATGTTTCTTTGATTTATCAATAAAACAAAAAGGGGAATCAAAAGTTTATATAGCACAGCAAGAGCAAGAACGTAGAAAGGTTAATATTATTATCAACTATATGATCATTGAAACTATTTTGCGTTTGACAGGTCAATATAGGGATTTTACTGATGTACCTAATAAAACGGATCTTATATTTAAACGTGCTAAGACTGGTGATTTATATGGCAAGGATAAAGAAGCGAACTTTGTAGATGAATGTGTAGATAATTTTGCAGATAGAACAGATATTGCAAAAGCCGTATGGACAGGAGAACGCCGTTTGAAAACTGGATTAAGATATCAGCGTGAGGGGATTGATGAGTTAGACGCTTCTCATATTGATATGATAGATTTGAATGAGCCAGGTATTTGCTCGATAGAGAGCAGTAAAAATTTAGATTATGATTTATACAATGCTATTAAACGGAATCCATTAGGTTTACCGATGGAAAAGGTGAATGGAATTCCGTTTGACGATATTATCAGAGAAAATACAGTGTATAGTTTAAATGGGTTGATAACGATGCTCATATTATCAATCTTAAAGAATCATGGGAGAATAGGAGAAATATATATAAAGAATACAGGTTTGAGGATACGTAAGGAGTGGAAACCTTATATTACAAAGAAACAATTGCCTAAATATGTAAGATATGGGCACGAACTTAAAACGATAGTAGAAAAATTATTATTTGTTACTTACTAATTGTGTTCATAAAGACGGGTTTAGCAGTTGCTTCAAGATGTAAATTTGAAAATTTCAGAGTCGAGAGAGAAAGTACGTTGTACTTTCTCTCTTTTTTTATGCGTATACGTTTCAAAGAGAGAGGGCAGCGTTGTAAAAAAAGCATCTGCTGGAAAGATGGTATCTTAATTATAGGCCTAAATAACAGAGATGTACATCTCCAAAAGGAGAATACGCTTGAAAACAAATAATACAAACGACAATAAGACAAATTCTAATCATTCCACACAAACGCATACCCATATTAAAAAAGGGAGAAGCAAGATGAAACAGAAAATATTGTTGCCCGTTTTTGATGTGTCGTTATTGGATGATGAAACAGAAGAATATATATGTGAACAGTTTATTGATAGGATGGTTAATTTTGCCATAGAAAGTATGAAGAAAGACAAGATTAACCAAATGAATCCGGCAGATCGACAATAGACGCGGATAAAATAAAGCGATATAATTGCCCACAATTTAATTATTTTATTTAGGTATAAGGAGGAAAGATTTTATGAATAAGATAATAGTTGCTTGTTATTGTAGAGTAAGTACAAAAAAAGAAGAACAGATATTATCTTTAGAGAATCAGAGAAAAACTTTCGAGGAATACGTTGAAAAAAACAACATGGAAATTTACAAAGTATATGTAGATAATGGTGTTTCTGCGAAGAGCATGAAAAAAAGAGATGGTTTTAATCAAATGATTAGAGATGCTAAAGCAGGGGATTTTTCAAAGATACTTGTTAAAGATATCAGTAGGTTTGCAAGAAATACAAAAGACTTTCTTGAAATTATTAGGGATTTAAAGAAAAACGGTGTAGAAGTTTATTTTATCAATGCAAATTTAGATACATACGAAAATGAAATGTTATTAACCTTGTTTGCGTCAATAGCACAAGAGGAAAGTATTAACTTATCAAAAAGAGTAAAGTTTGCAAAGGAATTAAGTGCCAAAGAAGGCAGAGTACCTAATTATGTATATGGATATGATAAAATTCCAGGAGATAAATATCATTTGAACATCAATGAGCAAGAAGCACGAATTGTAAAGAGAATTTTCAAGATGTATACAGATGAACAACTAAGTTCAGGTAAAATTGCAAAATGTCTTAATGAGGAATTAGTGCCAACAAAAAGAGGGGGTGCATACCGCTGGTCGCAGACTGTGGTAAGCAATATACTAAAAAATCCAATTTATATTGGACAGGTTTGTAATAAAAAATCAGAGGTAGTAGATTTTTTGAATGATATCAGAAAAAAATATGATGAGTCAGCGTGGATCAAAATAAGCAGACCAGAATTGCGTATTGTATCAGATGAAGTGTTTTTGAAAGCAAATGAGATACGGAAAAGCAGATCAAACTGTTTTCAGCAGTTTGAGGATGATGGAATTACGAAAAAGAGAAGAATAAGTGTAAAATACCCTTTATCAAATTTGTTAGTATGTGCAAACGATAATTATAGCTTTAGAAGAAGAGCATATGTCTATGAACCAACAGGTTACGAATATACAAGTTGGTTTTGTTCTAAACGAGATTATGGTGTGGAGGAATGTGATAACAAGGTCAAGGTAAACGAGAAAGATATGCAACAAGTGATTGTGACTTTTTTATTTGAATTGTTTAAGAATAAAGAACATCTAGCAAAGAAATTTAGAGATAAGTTAAGCCAAAAGTTAGAAGAACAATATAAGAATGAATATAATATAGATTCATTACAGGCAGAAGCAAAACAATTAAAATCTAAAAGAGATAAGTTATACAATTTATTTCTGGATGAAGAAATGAATCAAGTAGACTTAAAAGATAGAATTCTTACACTAGAAAAAAGATTAGAAGAAATTGAAAAGAACATAACAATATATCAAGATAAAGATCAGGTGTGTGCTGACACGGAAAAGTGCTTGAAACAGATGTTTGAGAACATTGAGGATAATCTCGGTAACTTAATGGATAATGCTTTTTTGAAATCTATATTCGAGAAATTTTTGGTTTATCCTGATGGAAGAATTGTTGCATATGTTAAGATCAATAAAGACCTTGGTAATGCGTTAGAATTACCATTTGCTGAGGTAATAGATCAAGCTGACCTTTGTTTACCGAAATACACTTCCCATATTCAATGCCTTGACGGGACTGAAACAGCATACAGGCAACTGGTCTGGAAAGACCGTAGGCAGGGCAGAGGGACGGTTTTTGCTGGGGGAACAAGAGGCGGTTCTGGTAGACCTGCCGGGAATTTATTCTCTCTTTTCCGCCGGTGCGGAAGAAGCTTGCGCCCGGGATTTTCTGGCTTTCGGTGATGCGGACGCTGTGGCTGTGGTGGTGGATGCCTCCGCTTTGGAACGTCACCTGCCTTTGGCTTTGCAGGTCATGGAATTGATGCCCCGCTGTGTGCTGTGTTTGAATCTGGCAGACGAAGCGGAGAAAAAGGGGATTTCTATTGATGACAAAAAGCTGTCAGCTTTGACAGGTGTTCCCGTGGTGAAAACCGCTGCCAGAACGGGAAGAGGGTTGTCAGATTTGACAGCAGCTTTGGAAAAAGTCATGGAGCAGGAACCACATGTGCGCCATACGCCTTTTCATAAGACTCTGCCAGAGGATTTTGCGGAACTGCTGGCAGAAGGAGAGAATCTCCTGCCGGAAAGCAAAAACAGACCGCTCCTACTGGATTTTCTTTGGCAAAAAGAGGAGGATGTTTTGTCAGAAGAAGTTGGCGAAGAACTGCGCCAATGGAGAACTAAATGCAATGGGTATTTTGCAGGGGAGGAAGAAGCCCTTGCTGTTTATCGAAAAGAGCGTTCTCTTTGTTTTCAGAAACGGGCAGAAACCCTGACGGCTGCTGTCTGCAAGAAGAACGAAGGAAAAGGGGATACAACGGCACAGATGGATAAACTGTTTTTGCGGAAACGGACTGGAGTGCCGTTGATGCTGCTTTTGCTGGCGTTGGTGTTCTGGATTACGGCGGTAGGAGCCAATGTGCCTTCTCAAATGCTCATGTCCGTTTTTACCAAGCTGGGGACAACTTGCCGCAGTGCGCTGGAGTCAAGCCCTGTTTGGCTGGAAAGCCTGCTCATGGATGGGGTGTTCTTGACGGTCAGCTGGGTGGTTTCTGTGATGCTGCCGCCTATGGCTATCTTTTTTCCTATGTTTACCCTGCTGGAGGATTGTGGTCTGCTGCCGCGGATTGCGTTTCAGCTGGATGGGCTGTTCCGTCGGGCAGGGGCTCACGGAAAACAGGCATTGACACTTTGTATGGGCTTTGGCTGCAATGCCGCAGGGGTCACGGCGTGCCGTATCATTGATTCCCCCAGAGAACGGCTCATTGCCATACTGACCAATAACTTTGTGCCTTGTAATGGGCGGTTTCCAACGATTTTGCTGTTGATAGCTGTGTTCTTATCAGTGGGAAAGCCGTGGATGTCTGGTTTTGCCCTGTTTGTGGTCATTGGGCTTTCTGTGGGCATGACGTTGCTGGTTTCTTTCTTTTTGAGCCGAACAGTGCTGAAAGGGATGCCTTCTGCTTTTGTACTGGAATTGCCGCCTTTTCGCCGTCCGCAGATTGGGCAGGTCCTTGTGAGAAGTTTGCTGGATAGAACCATTTTTGTGCTGGGGCGTGCCATCACAGCGGCGGCACCGGCAGGGGCAGTCATTTGGTTACTCCAGCGGATTCAGATAGGGGATGGCACACTTCTGACACAGATTGCCCTGTTTCTGGAACCATTGGGAGGACTCATGGGGCTTTCTGGACCGATTTTACTGGCGTTTCTGCTGGGACTGCCTGCCAATGAGATTGTGCTGCCCATCCTGCTGATGTTTTACAGTCAAAGCGGTATGCTGGTGGAAGGGGGCAGTCAAACAGGGGCAATGCTGGCGGCAAACGGCTGGACTTGGACGACGGCTGTCTGTGCCATTTTGTTTTCCCTGAACCATTTCCCCTGCGCTACCACACTGCTAACCATCCGCAAGGAAACGGGCAGCTGCAAATGGACGGCGATTTCTTTCCTGCTGCCAACGATCATTGGGATTTGTCTGTGTGCCGCTGTTCACGGTTTGTTCTGTTTCTTTGGTTTGACTTAATTTTTTGGAAAAAATGTGCTATACTGAGTACTTGAAAAGGAACAAAAGAAGGCGGTGGCAGAAATGAACGAAAATTTATGGAAATTACTGGAGATGGCAAAAGCGGACCCTGCTTTGCTGGCTGCCCTGGAAGCAACCAGAAAGGAAGCAGACCCGGCATTGGCGCTCTGCACATTGGCAACGGAAAAAGGCTTTCCCATTACCGTAGGGGAATTGTTTGGAGAAGGGGAGGAGTATACCTCCAATCTGCTCAAAAGCTGCAACGGCGGTGCAAGTTATCCCCTGGATGGCTGGGAAGATGCCTATGATTTGTTTTTCGCGTCTTTGGATGCACTGAAAAACGCATAACAAATTGCTCTCAGAGAAGAAGACAATGCAAATGAAAATAGCCGGCGTTTCAAGACATTTAGTCCATGAAACGCCGGCTTTCTATTTCTGATGTTTCCTTGTGAAAGGTCATTAGAACAGCCCAACCTTAGACAGATACTTGTCGATGAGCTGCAATTTTGCTTCTGTGGAATACCCCATTTTCTTACTGATGAAGGAGCACAGCAGTTCAATGGTGAACAGCACCGCAACGTAGGAGTTGAAGAAGGTGTTGCTGTCTACGCTGACGGTGAGCAGCTGTGTGGCATATTTTGCCAGAGGGGAACTTGCTTTGTCCGTAATGAGGACAATCTTTGCACCGGCTTCATAAGCCATCTGGGCTGCCAGCAAGTCCATTTCCGAATAACGGGGGAAGCTGACGGCAACGATACAGTCATTTTCCGTAATGTCGCAAAGATGGTCGATAACGTTGAGGGCAGGGTGGGATGTTTCGTAAACATCCGGCAGCAGATGCTTCAGCAGCAGAAGCAGCATATCCCCTACGCAGGAATTTGCACGGGATGTGACGATGAATTTCCGTTTGCTGCCTGTGATGAGCCCCGCAGCCCGTTCAAAGGACAGGGAATCGTTCTGGTTTACGCAGGATTTCAGGTTTTGCAGCACATTGGAAAAATAGCTTTCCATAATGTCGCTCTGGTCCAGCTTGCCGATACTCAGTTTCAGTCTTTCAGACGGAATGGTGATGTTGTCGGAAACGCTGTTGATGCGTTCTGTATAGGTTTTGCGGATGCTCCGCTGGAAATCCATAAAGCCTGTATACCCTAAAGTGCGGGTGAAGCGAATGACAGAGGAGTCGCTGACCTGCAGGCGTCTTGCGATTTCCGTCGATGTGATGAAACATGCTTCTGCAAAATTATCCAGAATAAACTCAGCAATGAGTTTTTCTTTTTTTGTCAGCTTTACGCCCATAAGCTGCGCCCGTAGTTCTTCTGTCATAGTCTCCCTCTTTTCCATTTCTTGCATATACTATGTAGCCCCATTTTCTCACACTCCCCAGCCCTTTTCAATAGAAAAAGTAAAAAAGCCGTAAATTTTCAAAAAATATACATTCGCCTTTGTCCAAAATGTTGTAAGGCGGCAGGTTTTCGTATATAATAAGGCAATGTATGAATTGGAAAATTTCGTTTAGGAGGAGATTATTTGGCAGAAACAATTGCAAATTGGTTTGTAACAACATTTGAAGGTACGCTGGCGCGGGAATGGATTGTATTTCTGGTTTCCATGCTGCCCATTCTGGAGCTGCGCGGCGGCATCATTGCGGGCTTTGCTATGAATATGGAATGGCTGCCCACATTCATCATCGCATATATCGGCAATATCTTGCCCATTCCTTTTATCCTGCTGTTCATCCGGTATATTTTCAAGGTACTGAAAAAGACGCCCATGCGCAAAGTAGTGGAATGGTGTGAACGCAGAGCGGATCAGAAAAGTGAGCAGATTCGTAAATACGCTTATTGGGGTGTATTCCTCTTTGTAGCAGTGCCGTTGCCCGGTACTGGTGCATGGATGGGTGCTCTCATCAGCGCGTTGTTGGGCATGGACCCCAAAAAGACATTCCCCGTTATCATGGCAGGGGTTTTGACAGCTGGCATCATCGTATCCGTACTGTCCTTCGGTCTGCTGGGCAGTCTGGGACTGTAAGAAGGGGGAGAGAACATGGCAGAACGTATTTCAACACCTTCCAGAACCAAACAGATCATTGAGGAAAATGGTTTTTATTTCAAAAAGAATTTCGGTCAGAACTTCCTCATTGACAGCAACATTCTGGATAATATCGCAGAATGCGCCGGTGTCACAAAAGAGGACTGTGTGCTGGAAATTGGCCCTGGTATCGGCAGTCTGACACAGGTATTGGCAGAACACGCCAGAGAAGTGGTTGCCATTGAAATCGACAGCAACCTGATTCCCATTCTGTCTAAAACACTGGCAGATTATGACAACATCGAAGTTCGCAATCAGGATATCCTGAAAACAGATATTGACGCCATCATTCGGGAGAAGAATAACGACCGCCCCATCAAAGTGGTGGCAAACCTGCCTTATTACATCACCACACCCATCATTATGGACCTGTTGGAAAATGAGCGGAAAGTGGACACCATCACCGTTATGGTACAGAAAGAAGTGGCAGAACGAATGCAGGCAGGTCCTGGGGATAAGGAATACGGCGCTCTGTCCATTGCGGTACAGTATTACTGTGACGCCCATCTGGATATGATCGTGCAGCCTTCCTGCTTTATGCCCCGTCCCAAGGTGGCTTCCGCAGTCATCACACTGAAAGTGCTGCCGGAGCGGAAAATTGCCGCAAAAGACGAGGAACTGTTCTTCCATCTGGTGAAATGCGCCTTTGGACAGCGCCGGAAAACACTGCTGAACTGTCTGTTCAATCAGGGAAATCTGGGCTTTTCCAAGGAAGAATGGACAGAAATTCTCACTTCTTTGGGCTGGGACCCTCGTGTCAGAGGGGAAGCATTGTCCATTGAGGATTTTGCCAAACTGACAGACGCAGTTTTTGACGCAAAACAGAATCAGTAAATAATATGCTCTGACGAAAGTCAGAGCTTTTTTTGTTCAAAAAAGGAAATGATATTGTATTTTGATAGGAACGTGCTATACTAAAAATATCCCCCCAGGGGGGATATAAAGGAGGGAGAATATGGCACATCATCATGATACCAAACAAGTGCTCAACCGTCTTTCCAGAGCTATTGGACATCTGGAAGCGGTGAAAAAAATGGTGGAGGAAGGACAGGATTGCAGTCAGGTGCTGATTCAGCTGGCAGCTGTGAAGTCTGCCCTGAACAATACAGGAAAAATCATTCTGAAAGACCATATCAATCATTGTATTGTGGAGGCTGTGGAAACCGGGGATAAAAAAGCGCTGGAGGATTTGTCGGCAGCCATCGACCAGTTCATGAAATGAGGGGATTGCTATGACATCGCAAAAAACAGCTATTTTCTGGGCAATTCTGGCGGCGGGGCTTTATGCTCTTAATGCTCCTGTATCCAAATTGCTGTTGGAAGAAGTGCCGCCGACTATGATGGCAGCCCTGCTGTATCTGGGGGCAGGCATGGGATTGGCAGTGGTGCGCCTTGTCCAGCGTATGACAGGAAAAGGGAAGAAAGAAGCCCCTTTGACCAAAAAAGACATGCCTTACACCGTGGGCATGGTGGTGCTGGATATTGCTGCACCTATTTTTCTTATGGTTGGTTTGACTATGACCACGGCGGCAAATGCTTCTTTGCTCAATAATTTTGAAATTGTTGCTACTGCACTTATTGCGCTGTTTATTTTTCGGGAAGCCATTTCCAAACGACTTTGGCTGGCAATCGTTCTGGTGACCATCTCCAGCGCCATCCTTTCTGTGGAGGATGTGACCAGCTTTACATTTTCCTATGGCTCCATATTCGTATTGCTGGCTTGCGTGTGCTGGGGGCTGGAAAACAACTGTACCCGTATGATTTCCCATAAAGACCCGCTGGAGATTGTTGTCATCAAAGGCTTTGGTTCCGGTCTGGGGTCACTGGTGCTGGCATTTTTCCTTGGGGAAAGCGCATTGCCTTTGGTGTATGGGGTGTGTACCTTGCTGCTGGGATTTGTTGCCTATGGCTTGAGTATTTTCTTTTATATCTATGCTCAGCGGTATCTGGGGGCAGCCAAAACCAGCGCCTATTACGCACTGGCGCCTTTCATGGCAACGGCCCTTTCTCTGGTGATTTTTCGGGAAAAACCGTCAATATCCTTTTTTATCGCCCTGCTGATTATGGCTGTGGGGACATATTTTGCCTCTACGGACAACGCCGCGGAGAAATAAAAGGAATTTTGTCGGAATCGCAATAAAATGACAAAGGCTGCATGTGGAAAAGAAGGGGAGAGAATTTAGGGGCATCTTCATAAGAAAACAAAGAAAGCCAAAATCCTTATGATTACAAAGGATTTTGGCTTTCTTATTTTATGAAGATTTTAGTTGTTATGTTTTCTTATGAAGACAGCCATCGCAATTCCCCTTAAAAAATCAAGGAAAAGGAAAATCAATGTTTTCTTAAGGGGAAGTTGCTTTTTCTCTCCCTTTTTTGTGTGAAAAAGAAGTTGACTATATATGGTGGAGGCAAAAGAAAATTTCTACTATATCTTTGATTTTTCAACAAATCCAACAGCACCCGACAAAAAGAAAGCCCTTTCGGCAAGCCAAAATCCTGCGGTCTTTCCCAAAATTCACCATGAAATCCGACAGTGTCCTCCATAGGCTGACAGGAAATGTGTTTTGTCGCAAAAATCGAGGAAAAAGCCGAAAAAATGGCGGTTTTTCCGTCGGGATTTGTCTGCCGAAACCGTATTGTCACGGCATGTATACTGTACTATAATCAACCCAAAAGCAAGAATGTTTGTCATATTCATGCAGCAAACTACAAAGCGGAGGGATTGATTTTGAGCCAAATGAAAATAAAAGTGCTGTTAGCCGATGATAATAAGGATTTTTGTGATATTGTCGTGAATTATTTGCAGAAACAGGAAGATATGCAGGTGGTAGCCGTTGCCATGGATGGCATTGACGCCATGAACAAGATTCGGGAATACCGTCCCGATGTGGCAGTCATTGACGGCATCATGCCCAGACTGGATGGCATTGGGGTGCTGGAAAGACTCCAGAAAAATCCGGATATGCACCAGCCCATCACCATCATTTTGTCTGCCTTGAGTCAGGATAAAGTGGTGCAGCGTGCCATGGAATTAGGCGTAGGGTATTACATGATGAAGCCCTTTGATCTGGAAGCCCTGAGCCAGCGCATCCGTCAGCTCATGCAGGAACAGCCAGCAGTAAAACCGGCGGGCAGTGTATTTGCGGCAGCGGCACCTGCGGCACAGGGGACAGTGGATCTGGAAACGAGAGTCACCAATATCCTTCATGAAATCGGTGTGCCCGCTCATATCCGTGGCTATCATTACATGCGGGAAGCCATCATGATGAGTGTCAACGACATGGATGTTCTCAATTACATCACAAAGGAACTGTATCCTTCCATTGCCAAAAAGTGCAACACCACGCCCAGCCGGGTGGAACGTGCCATCCGACATGCCATTGAAGTGGCTTGGAACCGGGGAAAAGTGGAAGTCATCCATGAATTATTTGGTTATACTGTAAACAACCATAAGGGCAAACCTACAAACAGTGAGTTTATTGCCCTCATTGCCGACAGACTGCGCCTGGAGCAGAAAGCCGGCTGAACGAGGGGAAATGCCTTGTCTGCTGCCTTATTCCCTTGGGGCAGCAGAGCTTGTTCCACATAATGCCTCCATACAAAAATCAGGGTGGATTCGGGAAGAATCCACCCTGATTTTGTTTGGGAATCATTGGAGTGATTTCCTTGTTTCAAAACAAGAAGAAATAAAAAATGACCTCGGTAGCTGACTTCAGCAGAAAACGTATTGTATAGAATCTGGGTAAATAAAAAAGCTGAAATCCTTCGTGTTATAAGAATTTCAGCATTCTTCGTTTTCTGATGAAGCAGCCATTGACCTGCGAAGTTAGACGGTCTTCCAAGCAAAATCGGACTGACCGCCCTTCCACAAGCGGTAACCCTTTTCTAAGACTATCTTACAGCCTTTGCAGAGAATTCTGCTTAATATCTCCGATTCACATAATCGTCAATGACGGATTTCCGGCTTTCCTCCTGAAACACCCCTTCTTCCCGCAGACACTTTAAGATGAGTGTGCTGGTGGAGTGAAGGATGATGCCTTCTTCCTCAATGACGATCTCAAAGAGCTTTCCTTTGAGGAATTTGCTGCGAATCTTGATGAAATAAGCCACTACCCCTTTATAGTCCAGCATCCGCAGGGCTGTTAGGGTGGCTTTGTCTTTTTTGCTGTAATAGTAATTGCTCTTTTCCATATAATCCCGTTTCAGCTCATAATCCATGTCACGGGTGGTGCTGATGGTTTTCATTTCCTTTGCCAGCGCGTTGTAATACTGATAGTTGAACAACGCTTTTTCCAAAGTATCCATGTTGCGAAAGGGGCCGATGTCGCCATAGATCACGGCTTCGTAATTGCGCTGCAAATATTCCCGTTTGGTCATATCGCCCTTGGCATATTGGTCGATCAAACTTTGGCGGTATTTGAAATATTTTTGTATGGCATTCATGAATCCAACCTCTTTCCCAGCCATTCCCTATGGTGTGACCCTTCCTGTCCTGTTACAATGGACAAAAAAGGGGAGGGTTTTATGGCAACATTTTTGGAATATTATGAGCGGGAGATCATGTCCCGCCTGACCATGGCAGACCTGATACTGAAAACCGGACAGGAGCCTTATGATCTGACGCAGATGCTTTCCTGCCTGCAATTATCCAAAGAACAGGCGGAAGGTCTGCTGGAAACAGCCCTTGTCAGGGGCATCACACGGAGCCAGTTCCTTTCGCTGCTCCAAAAGGGTGACAGCGTCATTTGCCGGATGTTTCAGCGGGAACTCAGCTGCGGCTTGCCTGCTGCCTATACACCGGCGCAGATTTCCTACATCTATGACTTAGACTTGGAGCAGGTGGAACAGGCAGCGGAACAGACGGGACTCAATCCCTGTCAGGGGAAAAGCCTGTCCCGTCTGTTTTCTGCCATTGATCTTAGTCGTACACAGTACTGGTTCTAAGTTTGTCAGCTACTTCTTTGCCAGCCAGTGCTTCTACCAATGTGATGGCGAAAGTCATGGCTGCGCCGGGACCTTTGCCAGTGATGACATTGCCGTCGCGGCATACTTTGTCAGCAACGGGTGTTGCACCGATGAGGCGGTCTTCCATGCCGGGATAAATGGTGGCTTTTTTGCCCTGCAAAATGCCCAGATGTCCCAGTACCATGGGAGCGGCACAAATAGCGCAGACAAATTTGCCTTCTTCATGGAATTTCAGCAGGAGTTTGCCCAATGCTTCGTTGTCCTGCAGATTCTGTGCGCCGGGCAGTCCGCCGGGCAGAATCAGCATATCTGCTTCAGATGCCACTTTTTCGTCAAAGAGCATGTCTGCACGATAAGTAACCCCGTGGGAACCTGTTACAGACAGTGTGCCCGCAAGAGAAACAAATTTTGCGTCCAAGCCTGCTCTGCGCATAAAGTCCAAGGGTGTCACAGCTTCCATTTCTTCGAAGCCGTCTGCCAGAAAAACCAATGCTTTTTTCATGTGAAAAACACCTCCGTTACTGTTTTTGGCATAGCCAAATGTTGTGATGATTGTTTACTGATTTTATTATATGCGTTTTTTTGCTTTTTTTCAATGGAACAAAAAGAAGGGCATCTCAAATGGATTGACAGCAGGTTTTGAAGCGGGTATCCTAAGGGAAAAGGAGGCGTATTATGGAAATCGAACGGAAGTTTTTGACCAAGGAAGTGCCTTTTTCTCTGGCGGATTTTCCCGCGCGGAAAATATCCCAGTGCTATATCAGCATGTCCCCCACCATCCGTCTGCGGCAGTGGGATGACAGTTATATCCTGACCGTAAAGGGAAAAGGACTGCTGGCGAAAGAGGAATTTGAACTGGAAATCACCAAGGAGGAGTATGACCATCTGCTGACAAAGGCAGAAAGCCCCGCGGTGGAAAAAGTGCGGTATCTGGTGCCGTTGGAGGATGGTTTGACAGCGGAAGTGGATGTATACGAAGGAAAGCTGACAGGGCTTATGACCACGGAAGTGGAATTTCCTACGCTGGAAGAAGCGGAAGCCTATGAACCGCCCTACTGGTTTGGGAAAGATGTTTCCTTTGACCATCGGTATAAAAATACCAGTCTGTCTTTATATGGCATACCGGAAGAACAGGAATGAAAAAATGGCTGTTTATACAGCCTGAGCAGTTTCCTAAGGGAGGCTGCTTTTTTTGCGTTCTTTTTTCTTTTCCCTCAGCATAGACTGTATCGGAAAGACAAGCAAAGGGGAGAAGAAACGTGTATCAACGGCGATATGATAAAGTGTATCTGATGCTGCGGCAGGAAACGGCAGGCTATGGCATGGGCAGTCGAGGACCTTGGGGCAGCTGTATTCTGGAAATCAAAAACGGACAAGGGAAATTGACGGTGGCGGTGGAAGGACTGCGCCCCCTTATCCATGGTCAGTATCAGGTCTATGGGCTTTTGGCAAAGGATGGGGAATGTAAAGGGATTTCCTGCGGTGAATTGGCTGTGAACAAACAGGGGCACGGAGAAATGGCATGGGATTTTGACCCGGATGCATTGGGCAGCGGTTATACTGTTGAGGATTTATTTGGCGTTACCGTGACAACGGAAACGGGAAACACCTTGTCTGCGCCCTTGACTGCTTATGTAGGGGAAAAGCGGCAGTGGCAGGCGCTGTTTTCTCCTTTGGAGGAGGAACCTGTGTTGCAGGCGGCAGAAACAGCTGTGCTGGAACGTCCCGTTGTGGAGGAAAAAGCCAAGGTTATCGAATTACCTCAGAAAGAGCCGGAACCGAAAGTGGAAAGAAAAGAAGAACAACGGGAAATCCCCCAGCAGGCAGCAGCAGAAAAGGAACAGCCGGATTTTTCCTACCATGGAAATTTCCGTGGATTGTTGAAAAAATTCCGTCAGGAAATGGCGGAACTGGAGGAAATGGGCATCCTGACGGCGGAGGAAAGCGCAAGGATACTGGGGAAAAAGTCTGTGGAAGCCGCAAAGAACAGAGAGGACTATCGAGAGGTTCCCATAGAGATTATCAAGAAGGAAGAACTGTCCAAAGAGCAGGAGCGGGTTTCCTGGGTGGAAGCGGATGAACCAGTGCCAGAGGAAAAACAGGAAGAAGCTTTACATACAGAACCCCAAAAGGCAGAGGAATGTGAGAAAAAAGAAGAACAGGAACCAGAAACAGAGGTGGCATGGGATTTCTTTGCGAATAATCGCCGCATGACGCCTTTTGGTGATGGAACGCCGTGGATTTGCATTTCTCTGAAAGAACTTCTTTATTTTGGGGAAATTCCTTCTCAGCGCCAGCGGGATTTCTTTTTCCTGCTGTGTTATCATCGCTATGGGCATCTCATCCTCCATGAAGGAAAAGACGGCATGGAGATAGGTCTGCCGGACAGCTATGACAGCAGTGCCCGCCGCCGGGCAGAAGGGCTGGGCTTTACGGAATTTCGTCCTTTGCCGGGACAAAAGGACATGGGTTACTGGATTGGGCTGCTTTCCCGCTAGGAACTTCCAAAAAACCGTTGCGGAATTTTCGTTTCGATAGTATGATAAATACAATGCGAATCTGAAAAAAAGGAGCAACATCATGAGAATACGGAAAAAACCTTGGGCAGAGGAAGAACTTGCCCAGAACGACCATGTGATGAAAAACGCCGAAGCACTGAAAGGCAAATGGCGGGAATATTTTGGCAATGATAATCCCATTTATGTGGAAATCGGCTGCGGCAAAGGCGGCTTCATCCGCAAAAATGCCGAAGCTTATCCCCATATCAATTTTGTGGGCATTGAACGGAATCTGAGTGTTGTGGCAGTGGCGGCAAGACGCACAACAGAAGAACTGCCCAATCTGGCACTGGTATGGGATGATGCGAAAAAACTGTCCGACTTCTTTGAAGTAGGAGAATTCCAGCGTCTGTATCTGAATTTCAGCGACCCATGGCCAAAAAAACGGCAGTATAAACGCCGCCTGACTTACAGAGGATATTTGCAGAGCTACCGGGAAGCCTTCGGTGACAAAGGGGAAATCTTCTTCAAAACCGACAATCGGAATCTCTTTGAGTTCTCCCTCAATGAATTCTGCGCCGATAACTGGAAACTGTCCAACATTTCCTTAGACCTGCACAACAGTGACTACGAAGGCAATATCATGACAGAATATGAAGAAAAATTTTCTTCTCAGGGTATGCCCATTTATCGTCTGGAAGCCCGTTACGGTATGGACGAAGAACAGAAAAAAGATTGAATCAATGGCATCAAAAAAGCCGGAATCCTTGCATAATAGAAGGAATTCCGGCTTTTTCTATTAGGAAAGTGTGCCCCCTCGGATCAGAAAAAGGGCTTCATCCACCTGATCTTTTTTCACATAAAAGGTATAAGAGATTTTTACGGAATTGACGCTGCCAAAGCCGCTGAAGGTCATGCTTTGGTTGACGTTGTCCATTTTGACGCGGTAAGGGATATTGTTTTCTACCAGAAGATTGAGGATACGTTCTTTTTCCGCTGCGGTGGATACGGTGATACATTTTGTCATGCGAACCATAGTGCTCCTCCTTTTGCTTTAGGCTTTTCGGGGTATGGGATCATAAGAGAGTTTGGCAGGCAGATCGCTCGCCTCCAGTTTGAAAATTACAGGACGCAGACCATCGTTGCAGGAACAGATGGCAACGCCGGGCTGACGAATCCAGTCGCCGAAATAGAATACATCCTTTCCAGCACCATGGGCAAGAGCGAAAACATATTGGTAAATAGCCTTCCATGCTTCGTCGCAAAAGCCTTCGGGTTTGGCGTAATCGGCGTAGAAAACCTGCCCTGCCTCCATCATGGGACAAGCGGTAAGCCCCGGTGCGCCGTATTGAGCAGCAAGCTCTTGATCCAACGTGGTTTTCAGAACAGTGATTTTGACTTGATTCATAAAATCCCTCCTTTTGAGGTTTGCAGATGTTTTTCTGATTATACCATATCTTTTGATGCTTTTTCAATTTCCGTATATTGACATATATAGATTGTCGATATATTATATAGATAATCTATATATGGAGGTGAAAAGATGGCACAGGAAAAAGGCGTAGGCAATACATCTGTCTTGATTTTGAAATTGCTGGAAGAAAAGGACATGTATGGCTACGAAATGATTGAAACGCTGGCGGCTCGCTCTGACGACACCTTCCGATTGAAGGCAGGAACCCTTTATCCCATACTCCATGGGCTGGAAAAAGAAGGTTTTGTCACATCCTATGAGAAAGCGGCAGAAGGGCGCACCAGAAAGTATTATCGTCTGACAGAAGCAGGCAAGGGGGAACTGGCAAAGCAGACGGAACGGTGGAACGCCTATGCGGCGGCAGTGCACAAGGTATTGAATGGGGGTGCTTGTTGTGCAGGGATTTAAAAAGATATGGAGCAGATGGAAAGCATGGCTGTCTGCGGAAACACTGTCGGAAAAAGACATTATGCGGGAGGAAATGGCAGACAGATTTCGCAGCTATCTGGCAGAATGCCGGAAAGCATGGAAGGCAGCTGGCATGACAGTGGCAGAACAAAAAGAGGCAGAGGAAACAGAAATTTCTTTGATTCTGGAAAAAATGGAAAGCGAAGAAAAGGCGGAAGAAACACAACTGCTTTCTTCTTCTGAAATGCAGAACTATGTGGATACGGTCTGTGACCAGATTCGCTGGAAACAGACCAGAAAAGCAGTGGCAGAGGAACTGACAGACCATTTGCTTTTGCAGAAGGAAGCCTTTCTGGCGGAAGGATTGTCGGAGGAAGAAGCGGAAAAACGCACTGTGGAGGAAATGGGTGATGGCATTGCGGTAGGTATGGCGCTGGACAGAACCCATCGCCCCAAGGCGCAATGGCAGATGGTATTGGTGGCTGCTGTGTTGTTATCCATGGGACTGTTCTGCCGATTGACCATTGATGAGGTATCTTTTGGTGTGGATATGGCAGTGCCGGTGCTTTTGGCTGCGGCGTTGTTTGGAGCAGCCTATTTTCTGGATTTTACCCTGTTGGCAAGAAAAGCAAAATGGGTGATTCTGTTATTTCTGACAATGCTGATTTTGTTGGTTCCTTTTGTAGAGAAAAGCGGCGGAGAGAGCGTATTTTTCTTTTTTGATTACGCTTATGCCTTGACAGGGATTGCTTTGCTGGCGCCTTTGCCTTTTCTTTCCGTACTCTTTTTCATGAGAGGGAGAAAAGAAAGAGGATACTGGCTTTGCTGGCTGGCAATGGCAGTATTGGCTGCGCTGCTGTTTTCTTTCGGAAAAATTTCTATGGTGTTGATTTTTTCTATCTCTGCCTATGGTGCATTTGTTGTGGCAGTGGGTGCAGATTGGTTTTCCATGGGAAAACAGAAGGGAAAACGATTGCTGGCTTTGACAACGGGGGCAGGCATTGGTGCAGGAACACTGGCAATGCTTGGAATACCTGCCATGCGATTTCGTCTGAGTTTTGCTGTTGCGCGGATGGCAGGCGGGGAGTTTGAAGGCGGTTATTTTAGATATCTGGTGGAAAATATCTGGGAAAACTGTCGTTGGCTGGGCAGTGGAACCCTTCCTCAGAACGAAATGGCAATGAGCGTACGGCTTGTGCTTTCTCAAAGACAGGACTTGTTCAGCAATGACATTTTGCTGTCCAGACTGGGTTTTGCCTATGGAAAACTGGCGGTGGCACTGGTATTGGCAGTATTTGCACTGTTTTTCCTGCTGTCTTTTCAGCAGATTCGGAAGCAGCGGAGTGCTTTTGGACGAATGACAGCCCTTTCCATCTGGTTGGTGCTGCTTATGCAGACCGTATTCTTTACGGCTTATAATCTGGGATTTATGTTGGTGGCACCTTATGCTCTGCCTTTGGTGAGCTATGGCAATACAGTGCTGTGTATTAACGCTTTGCTTATAGGGCTGCTCTGTTCTGTATTCCGTCGGGGTGAAGGCGTACGGGATAAAGATTTGGCAGCGGCATAAAAAAAGAGAGAATGTTAAAGCAAATTCCTCTTAAGAAAATATTGGTTTTCCTTTTCCTCGATTTCTTAAGGAAAATTGCGACGGCTATCTTCAGAAGAAAACATATCAAATAAAATCATAAAAAATAAGCAAGCTGGAATCCTCTATATCATAAGGATTTCAGCTTGCTTTGTTTTCTTATGAAGATGCCACTAAAGCATTCTCTCTTTTTTAGTTCCAATAAAGATTTGGCAGAACACCGAAGAAAATGAAGATTGCCACAATGATCCAGAAGGAAGCTGTGAATATCTTTTCTTTGGGTGCATCTGTATCTGCTGGTAAAGCAGGCACCGGTGCAGGGTTGCGCCGCAGGAACAGATACATGAGCAGTGCCAGGAAAGGCAGGAAGATCAAACATTGCAGACCTGTGCTCAACAATTCCTGGGTGAAAGAAAGTTCCTCCACAATACCTTGCTGGGGTGTCTGGGCGGTGGCAGCAACACAGTTTAATGCGTTGATGAGAAAATGGGGCAGCATAGAGGCAAAGATGGAGCCGGTGCGCTGTACCATAAACGTGAAGATGGCACCCAGCAGAAAGGCGTATAATGCCTGCTGGAGATTCATGTGCAGCATAGCAAACATGAGGGCGCTCATCAGCAGCGCTTTTTTTGCACCTAAGCTTCGATAGCCGTGAAGGGCAGCGCCGCGGAAGAGCAATTCTTCAAAAACAGCGGGCTGTACGGCAATGACAAACAGCATAGAAAAGAGCGAACTGTCGTTGAGTTCTCCCATGGCTTGCTCTACCAGATTAGGTTGGAGGGGAGATGTGAGCACCACAATCATGGAAATGAAAGGCAGTGCGCAATAAGCGATGCCAAGGCAGAGCAGTGCATTTTTCCAGTTCAGCGGTCTGAGGGAAAAACATTCCTTCACCGAAACCTTCTCTGTCTTTACATAGATGACCAGCATGGGAATGAATACCAAAAACTGTAGGATGATGTTTGCCAAGTCTGAAGGCAGAGCCAGAAAGTTTATCAGCAAAAGCCCCAGTATGGTAGAGCCAAGCATGAAGAAGAGAAATACGAACAAAAAGTATTGGTTTGTGCGTCGTGCCATAAAATTCCTCCTTAAATAAAAAACTTCCGGTGCAGGGAAAAGAGGCCCTTTCCCCGCCCGAAAGTTCCATGTTCCATTTGTGTTGTCTGCAAAGCTCAGCTTTCCGATTCCTGCTCTGCATCAGATGTACCGATGGCTGCCGCAGTCTTATATTTTTTGTCATATTTGCGGTTGATATAATCCGTACAGAACATTTTGATAGTAGCAAAAATGGGTACCCCGATAAACATGCCTAAAGGTCCCATGACAGCACCGCCTACCACAACGGCAAGGATGATCCACAGGGGGCTGATGTCCAGAGAGTTCCCCAGAATCTTGGGTCCCAGGAAGTTGCCGTCAAACTGCTGCAAAGCAAGAATGAACAGACCGACCCATACCCCATGGATGGGGCTGATGAGCAGTGTGATGATGACTGCGGGAATGCCCCCCAGAAATGGTCCGAAATAAGGGATCATGTTGGTCACGCCGATGATCAGACTCAGCACCAAAACCAGAGGAGCTTTGATGAGGGTCAGACCAATGAACGCCAGAATGCCGATGATCAGGGAGTCCAGGGCTTTGCCAACGATGAAGCTCTGGAAGATATTGTGGATACGGCTGCCGTTATAGAAAATACGATTTGCTGTTTTTTCGGAAGTCAGAGCGTAGATGACTTTCCGCAGCTGGCGCAGAAAGTTTTCTTTGTCAAAGAGCATGTAAAAGGCAATGAAGATGGCCATGATCAGATTGAATACGAAACGTCCCATGGTAAAGACATTGCCGATGAATGTGGTCAGCATTTTGGAAATTCCGTCGGAATCCTGAAGGAATGCCAATTCGCCGCTGCCTGCCTGCAAGTTTTCGGAAACACCCAGAACCGGTGTCAGCAGTCGGTTGATGATGTTGTTTACATCTTCCCCGTCGATGAAATCCACCTGCATGAACAGATCTTCGATCTTCTGGTTCAGTGTTGCCGTATAAACAGGAAGCTGTTTTGCGAAGCTGACGACAGATGTTTTGATCTCCGGCACCAGATAAATGGCGATCCAGATGATGCCGCCAATGACCAGTGTGTAGATCAGCGTAATGGCAACCGCACGGGTCACCCGCGGATGCCGCTGGAAAAAAGAGTTATTCTTCATGGTATGCCGTTCAAAGAAATTGATGAAGGGATTCATGACATAGGCAATCATAAAGCCCATGAGAAACGGCAGACACAGACCCTGTGTCACTGTAAGAAATGTATGTATGGTATTGCTGATGCTGGGCAGGTTGCCTGCAACTTTTTCAAAAAGCACTGTGGCTGCCAGTACCGCGAACACATATACAGCAATTTTAAAATAAGGTTGATCTGTTTTTTTCCAATCCCATTTTTTCAATGTTGTTGCGCTCCTTTATATTTCGTGATTCCATTCTATCCTACTATACTATGATTTTATGGAATGTGCCATATGGTTTTTGTAAAAATTTTCGGAAGCGTCTGCGATGGTGGGGGAATGTGAGAGAAAAATGGGATTTTCTCCATCTTTTTTCCACATGATAACGATTATATATGGAAACCAAAGCGGGAACAAGGGCAGAAGTTTAAGAAAAACATAATTTTTTCCGCCGAAAAGATTACGTTTTTCCCAGCGCGTTGACGGGGATTTTTTTGCTGTTTATAATAAAGAAAAATCGGTCAGAAAGGCGGAAAAACCATGGAAGAAGAAAAGATTCAGCAATTTGCATCAGATTTTTTTCGGGTGGAAGAAGAGATTGGCAGCGTGATCATCGGACAGAAAGAACTGGTCAGGAATGTGCTGACAGCAATGGTTGCGGGGGGCAACGTGCTGCTGGAAGGCATGCCGGGTCTGGGGAAAACACAGCTGGTCAAAGCCGTGGGGGACGCTGTTGACCTACATTTTTCCAGAATCCAGTTCACACCGGACTTGATGCCTGCCGATGTAACGGGCACAACGGTCATGAACCGGGAAGAAAATGGCAATATGTCCTTTGTATTCCGCAAAGGTCCTATCTTTGCCAATCTGGTGCTGGCAGACGAAATCAACCGCGCCACACCTAAGACCCAGTCAGCGCTGCTGGAAGCTATGCAGGAACATACGGTCACTGGCGGCAGTCAGACATACCGTCTGGAAGAACCGTTTTTTGTACTGGCAACCCAGAACCCACTGGAAACAGAAGGCACATATCCGCTGCCGGAAGCCCAGATGGACCGTTTCCTGTTCAAGCTGGATGTGGCTTTCCCCAATAAAGAGGAACTGATGAAGATTGTCCTTTCCACTACCGACGGCAAAGTTCATCGGGCATCCAAGGTCATGGACGGCAAAAGGCTCCTTCAGATGCGGGAAATTGCCCAGCAGGTGCCCGTGGCAGAACCTGTGGCGGAATATCTGATGGATTTGATTTTGAAAACCCATCCGGAAAACTCGGAAGCGCCGGAAGTGGTGCGGCAGTATGTGCGTTATGGGGCAAGCCCTCGAGGTGCCCAGGCAGTTTTGCAGGCGGCAAGAATTTTTGCACTGCTGGCAGGACGCTATCATGTGGCTTATGAGGACATCAAGCAGGCGGCAAAACCTGCCCTCAGACATCGTATTTTCCTGAACTTTGAAGGCATGGCAGAGGGAAAAACTCCCGACGAAATTATAGAGGCGTTGTATTGAAATGGAAACACTCAGGGAAGCACTGACAAAAGAATATTTGAAACGGCTGGAAGAAATGGCAATCCGCTTGAAACACCGCCTTTCCACAGACGGTTACAGCGGCGCCAGACGTTCCATGGCAAAGGGCAGCTCTCTGGAATTTTCTGATTACCGGGAATATGCCGCCGGGGACGATTTGCGGCGGGTAGACTGGAATGGTTTTGCCCGTTTCGGCAAACTGTATCTGAAGCTGTTTTTGGAGGAAAAACAGGCTTCTGTCCATGTATTTCTGGATTGCAGCCGTTCCATGGAACAGGATGGAAAATTTCTAGCGGCAAAGAAACTGGCGGCATCTTTTGCCTATGTAGGTCTTTGCGGCGGCGATCAGGTGCATCTGTTTGCCTTTGGGGATACTCTCCGGGCACAGAAGCGGAATCTGGCACAAAAGGGACGTTTTCTGGAAACCGTGGATTTTCTGGACAAACTGGAAGCAGTCGGGGGGACTGCGCCTTTGTCCGCAGCCATGGGATGCGGTCCTTTGCGGCGAGGCATTGCCGTTGTGATTTCCGATTTTATGACAGACAATGGCATCGAAGATACGGTGAAGCTGCTCCAGCAGAAAAAACAGGAGGTTTTGCTGGTACAGGTTCTTTCTAAGGAGGAGGAAGAACCGAAAGTTGGCGGCGCTGTTCGTCTGGTGGATGCGGAAACGGGAGAAACCAGAGATTTGGAGCTGAACGAAGCCATGGCAGCTGCGTACAAAAAAGCCCTCATGAAACAACGGGCAGCCCTCCGGGAATTTTGCAGCCGCAGGGATGCTGTGTTTGCCCATGTACGGGAAGATGAAGACCTGTTAAGGGTGTTATACGAGATGATGAGATAGAACGGAACAAAAAAAGACTGTCTTTCCGGGGGGGATTGGGCAGTCTTTTTTTGAAATTTTGGAAAAGGAAAAAGTGGAGCAAAGGGGTAGTTCTCAGGGGAAGAACAGAGGGTCAGTGGAGGAAATCTTACAAGAAAGAAGCGAAATTCTTATATTTTTCTGAAACATTGGCATTCCCCTTGCAATGAAAACTGTTTTTCGCTACAATAAAAACAGAAAGGATACCCATGCAGAAATTGCGTAGGATAGGGGGTTAGGAAATGAAGAACTTTTTCAGAGCAGCAAAAATCTGTTTGGCTGCCACTGCGGTTGTTTGTCTGGCAGCTTGCGGAACACCCGAAAATGCGGAGAATACAACGCAGACGGGAATGACTCCCGCAGAATATGCAACAGCAGCGCTCCAGAGCTTGGAAGAAGCGAGCAGTTATAAAGGCGCGGTCAATGTGGTTTCCAATATGCAGGGCAGCAATGACAGCACAGAAGTAACGGTTTTCCAGATCAAGGAACCTTTCTGTATGCAGATCACAGAGACCCTGAACACTGCAGGCGGACAGAGTTATTCCACACAGCGGTATCTGGAAGCGGAAGATACCAATGTGAATCTGTTTATGAATTATAACAACCAGTGGACAGAAATGTCTTTGGAAAAAGATGCGGCATTGGATTCCGTGCAGATTTATGATGTGCGGGAAAATATGATCACACTCCTGCAGCATACATCTGGCTGGCAGGAAACAGCAAGAGAAAACAAACAGGTGACACTGCAGGGCACATTGCCGGCAGCGGATGTATATGCCGTTGTGGAAGGCGGAAAACTGCTGCAGCTGGCTGGTATGAGCGGCATCGCGGAAAATTATTATGAAGGTGTGGCAGATGTTCCTGTGACCTTCGTATTCAAAGAAGATACAGGCGAAGCAGTATCCTGTCATATGGACCTGGGCAATGCATTGCAGACAGTGACAAACAATGTACTGAAAGAACTGCAGGCAGACAGCGCAGGCATTACCGTACAGGAATACGGTGTGACCATGGATATTTCCGATCTCAATGGTGTGCAGTCCATTGAAATTCCAACAGAGGCTCAGGGCGCCATCAATTATGAACAGGAAATCACCAGCATGAACGAAAGTGATGCGGCGTAAGAAAAAGATTTTCAACGGTTGTGTATGAAAAAACATACATGACCGTCTTTTTTTGGGGCAAAAATCCCGCAAAAATGCAAAAATCATGGATTTGGGCTATATTTTGCGGGACAGATGCGCTATAATAGGAAAGATTTGAGTCAAAAAGAACAGAGAAAAGGAGAAAAACAAACATGATCGCAGCACAAGGTGTAAGCTTACAGTACGGCGGACGCGTACTGTTCAATGATGTGAACATCAACTTTACCAAAGGCAACTGCTACGGACTCATTGGTGCCAACGGCGCCGGCAAGTCCACATTTTTGAAAATACTGGCAGGGGAACTGGAACCCAACAAAGGTTCCGTATTCATCACCCCCGGCGAACGTATGGCAGTACTGAAACAGGATCACTTCATGTTCGACGAATTTGAAGTTGTGGAAACTGTTCTGTATGGTCACAAACGTCTTTATGACATTATGAAGGAAAAAGAAGCCCTTTACGCAAAAGAGGACTTTTCCGATGAAGATGGGATCAAGGTTTCCGAACTGGAAGGGGAATTTGCGGAACTGGATGGCTGGTCTGCCGAATCCAACGCGGAAATCCTGCTGAATGGTCTGGGTGTTACCAACGAATTCCATTATGTAAAAATGAAAGAACTGACTGGTACTCAGAAGGTGAAAGTCCTGCTGGCACAGGCGCTCTTCGGCAATCCTGACATCCTGCTGCTGGACGAACCTACCAACCATCTGGATCTGCACGCCATCAAATGGCTGGAAAACTTCCTGATGGACTTTGAAAATACCGTGATTGTTGTATCCCACGACAGACATTTCCTGAATAAAATCTGTACCAACATCGCTGACATCGACTATGGCAAAATCACCATGTTCGTTGGTAACTACGATTTCTGGTACAGCTATACACAGATGACACAGCGTCAGCTGAAAGACCAGAACAAGCGCGTGGAACAGAAAATCAAAGAATTGCAGGAATTCATCCAGCGTTTCAGCGCTAACGCTTCCAAAGCAAAACAGGCAACCAGCCGTAAAAAACTGCTGGATAACCTGCAGATGGATACCATCAAACCTTCTTCCAGAAGATATCCTTTCTGCAGCTTCAAACAGGATAGAGAAGTGGGCAATGACGTACTGCTGGTAGAAGGTCTGTCCAAGACCATCGACGGCAAAAAAGTGCTGGATAACGTAAGCTTCATGATTCGTCCCAACGACAAAGTTGCTTTCGTAGGCAAAGACGAAATCGCAAGAACGACACTGTTCCGTATCCTCATGGGTGAGCTGGAACCCGATGAAGGTACTTTCAAATGGGGCATCACCACAAAAACAGCTTACTTCCCCAAAGACAATGCGGAATACTTCGACGGCTGCCACGATTCTTTGATTGAATGGCTGCGTCCTTTCGCAAAAGAAGGGGAACAGTATGACGCGGACATCCGTGGCTGGCTGGGCAGAATGCTCTTCAGCGGCGAAGAAGCCCTGAAAGAAGCAAACGTGCTTTCCGGTGGGGAAAGAGTACGCTGTATGCTGTGTAAAATGATGATGAGCGGCGCAAACGTTATGATTCTGGATGAACCCACCAACCACCTGGATCTGGAATCCATCACTGCACTGAACGAAGGTCTTATGGAATACAAAGGCACACTGCTGTTCGATTCCCATGACCATCAGTTCACACAGACCATTGCAAACAGAATCATCGAGATTCTGCCTGGCGGCATCATCGACAGACAGATGACCTTTGACGAATATATTGAAAGTGAAGAAATCGACGCAATCAGAGAAAAAATGACCGGGGAGGCGTAATCAGAATGATTAACGGAAAAATCGACTTGAGAAGCGACACCGTAACGGTGCCCACCGAGGAAATGCGTAAAGCCATGTATGAAGCTGTTGTGGGCGACGACGTTTATGGCGATGACCAGACTGTAAACGAACTGGAAGCGCTGGCAGCGGAAATCATGGGCAAGGAAGCTGGTCTGTTTGTACCCAGCGGCGTGATGAGCAATCAGCTGGCACTGTTTACCCATGTGAACCGTGGGGAAGAAGTAATTCTGCCTGATAACTGCCATATCGTAGCCCATGAAGCAGGTGCGGCTGCCATCATCGCAGGTGCACAGCTGCGTACCGTACAGAATGTGGGTGGGGAAATGCCCCTGGATATCATCGAAAAATATATCCGCAAAGACCCTGAGGACATCCACCAGCCCAAAACAGCACTGATTACCTATGAAAATGCCGATTCCGACGGTCAGGTAAGAAGTCTGGAATACATGAAAAACGTGAGAGAACTGGCTGACAAATACCACCTGCCTATCCATCTGGACGGCGCGCGTATTTTCAACGCAGCTACTGTTCTGGGGGTAGAAGCAAAAGAAATCGCACAGTATGCGGACAGCGTTTCCGTTTGCCTGTCTAAAGGTCTGTGCGCGCCTGTAGGCTCTGTTCTGGTGGGCAGCAAGGAATTTATTGCCGTTGCCAGAAGAAAACGTAAAATCATCGGCGGCGGTATGCGTCAGGTAGGTATCCTTGCGGCAGCAGGCAAAATTGCCCTGAATGTCATGAGCAAACGCCTGCAGGAAGACCATGACAACGCCAAATACATGGCAGAAGCCCTTTGCGGTGTGAAAGGTCTGGAAGTTTATAAAGAAAGACAGCAGATTAATATGGTATTTTTCCGTTTGAAAGATTATCCTCTGTCCTCCGCGGAACTGGTTGACTATATGGCAAAACACGATGTTATCATCAACGGTGAAGATAACGGCATCATGCGTTTTGCTACCCATAAATATGTAACAAAAGAAGAAATCGACAAAGTGGTCGATCTGATGAAACAGGTATAAGACTTATGGCGAAGATATTTATTGTACTGGCTTTGGGGTTTGTTGTGGGCTTCCATGGCATCCTCAAAGAAAAAGGACTGAAGATCAACGCCAAACTGCAGACTGTTTGGCTGATGCTGCTCATATTCTGTATGGGCGTCAGCATCGGCAGAAATGGTGACATCATACAGGCTTTGCCGTCTTTGGGCGGCAAGGCTTTGTTGTATGCGGTTTTGGCGGTGATTGGCTCCATTGTGGTGGTGTATCTGCTGACAAAGGTGTTTTTGCGGAAGGGGGCAAATGAATGAGCAAAGCCATTCTCATTGCCCTTGTGCTGGGCATCGGCGCAGGTGTCGTCATGCCGGAGGGCGTCAGCGGCTTTCTGGATACGGCATCTTCTTATATGCTGCTGATCCTGCTTTTTTCCGTAGGCATTGATATGGGTGTGAACCGGGAAGTATTCGGGCAGATTCGCCGGATGGGTCTGCGGATACTGGTGATTCCTCTGGGGGTCGTTCTGGGCTCTCTGGCAGGGGGCGCAGTTTGCGCTATGATTCTGCGTATGGATGTAAAGGAAGGTCTTGCCATCACTTCCGGTTTGGGGTGGTACAGCCTGTCCGGTATCCTCATGACAGAGGCAGGCAATCCCATTGGCGGTACCATTTCCTTCCTGTCCAATGTGTTCCGGGAAGTGCTGACCTTTCTGCTGGTGCCTGTGCTGGCAGGCAGAAACGTCTATACAGCCATTGCCCCCGCAGGCGCAACAGCTATGGATACCACATTGCCCCTGTTGAGTAAGTATACAGACAGCAAGGCGGCTATACTGGCTTTCGTCAGCGGTGTCATCTGTACGTTGGCAATGCCGGTGCTGGTTCCGCTGTTCTGTTAAAAAATTTGAAAAAAAGTGTTGACAAAGTTCTGGTTTTGTATTATGATATCCAAGTCAGCTGAAAACAGCAAGACACAAAACCAGATATGCGGATGTGGCGGAATTGGCAGACGCGCTAGATTCAGGTTCTAGTGGGCATTACGCCCGTGCAGGTTCAAGTCCTGTCATCCGCATCCAAGAAAAAATGACTTGCAAAAGCAAATTCCTCTTAAGAAAACATTGGTTTTCCTTTTCCTCGATTTCTTAAGGGAAATTGCGACGGCTATCTTCAGAAGAAAACATATCAAATAAAATCATAAAAAATAAGCAAGCTGGAATCCTCTATATCATAAGGATTTCAGCTTGCTTTGTTTTCTTATGAAGATGCCACTAATGCAAGTCATTTTTTTTGTTTTCGGTGGGACGAGAAACAACCTGCAATAGACGTTTTTGTCCCGGTTTTGCATGATATACAAAATACTTGAAAATTTTTTAGCAAAAAGTGTTGACAAGAAGATAAATTTATAGTATTCTAACTAAGCAAAGAAAAACATGTACAGAAAAAAGTACAATATGCGGATGTGGCGGAATTGGCAGACGCGCTAGATTCAGGTTCTAGTGGACATTACGTCCGTGCAGGTTCAAGTCCTGTCATCCGCATCTGAAAAGGCCATTGCAGAAGCAGTGGTCTCTTTTTTTATCTCAGGCTTTCAAAGGACAGATTAGGAGGAAAGAAAATGAGTTTGGACAGAACCAGAAGATGGATGCGTTTTTGTTGTTTGATTGGTTTGTTCTGCGTCATCTATACGATTTTTACAGGGGATTATTCTGGCAAAAGCCCGCTGATGTGGATTGGCATTGCCTTCATTGCGGCAGCGGCTTTCATTTATTTTCGCCATGGGGTTTGCTGTCACTGTGGCAGACGCCTGCCTATCCATGACATTTATCAGGGGAAATTCTGCCCCTACTGCCGGGGAGATCTTCACATGAATTCCTCTGTACCACCTAAGAAATAAATCAAAGAGCGGATGTTTCCATGACAGGAAATGTCCGTTTTTTCTTTGGCAGATGGCTTTTCTTCCATACTTATGCTATGATGAAAAAAAGGGGGGATTGCCATGACATGGAAGAAACTTCGGAAAAAATATAAGATGTGGCAGACATTGGCAGTGGTGTTTTTGATTTTGGCGATACTTTGCGGTATATTGCAGTATGGAAATTGGGATAAGCTTTGCTTTGGCGCGGCATTCTTTAGTGTGATCATGGCGGTTTATGTGATGCTCCGTTATGGCAGATGCAGGGTCTGTTATAATTTGCTGGACCCTTATGTCCTGTTCCATGGGGGGCACTGCAAGTTCTGCGGTACACCTGTGGAGGATGAGGAGGAGAAGAAATGCTGACTTTTCGGAATATGCGTGAAATGACAAAAGACGAAATCAAGGTTTTTTTGCAGGAAGGTAAGAAAATCGGCTGTGCCGTGCATACAAAAGAAGAGCGGCAGGAATTGCTGGAAGCACTTTCCCGTTCCAAAGAAACGGGATTTCCGCAGTTTGTGCTGGTATATGAAAAAGATGTACTCATCGGTTATCTTTTCCTTTATGGAGAGGAAGGGCCTACTTGGGTTGTTCATAACGCAGACGAAAAGACATTCCAGCAGGAAAAGGAAATGCTGGTGTATGGTCGGGATTTGTGCAGAAGTCTGGGCAGTGAAAAGCTGGCGAAATCTTTTCAGAAACAGCTGGGGGAAGTGAAACGCATGGGGAAAAGCCATCAGGAGGCACGGATAGCATGGATCGAAGAAAACAACAGAAAAAAGAAAGAAAACTGACAGCGGCAGAACAGAAGCGGAAGGAAATGTTCCTAGAGAAAAAAGCCGCATTGGAAGCAGAAGGCTTTGAAGCCCATGACCTGACTATTTCTGCGGTTTATGCCAATGTTATGGCGTTGGTGCTGGCTTTGCCCATTGTGTTGGTGCTTTGGGCAGTTTTTGTCTGGAAAAATGGGCATGGTTCCATTTCCAGCCCCATGCTGCTGGGGGTGCTGGTGTTGTTTTTCCTGCTCCTTGTGGTTCATGAAGCCATCCATGGTCTGTTCTGGTCTTTTTTCGCAAAAAATAAATGGAAATCCATTTCCTTTGGCATCATGTGGAACTCTTTGACACCGTACTGCACCTGTCAGGAGGAATTGACAAAGGGACAGTATGCCATTGGCGGGGTCATGCCTTGTGTGCTGCTGGGGATTCTGCCGGCAATTGCGGCTATTTTTGGGGGAAACTTGCCTTTGTTTTGGCTGAGTGCCCTGATGATTCTAGCGGCTGGCGGCGATTTGACCATTCTTTGGAAGTTATTTCGTTTTCCCCGTTCTAAAGGAGAGGTGCGGTTTCTGGATCACCCCTATGAAGTAGGTCTGGTGATTTTTGAAAGAACTTTTTCAAAAGTTTAAAAAAGTTGTTGACAAAGAACCTGTTTTATAGTATGATAGTCAAGCAAGTTCAAAAAAGCATATGCGGATGTGGCGGAATTGGCAGACGCGCTAGATTCAGGTTCTAGTGGACAT
>OFLZ01000382.1_pt1 | contig 37437 bp, 56 predicted proteins | sample 1541321 | NCBI WGS metagenome assembly OFLZ01 (sample SAMN04209223, study PRJEB22552) | human gut metagenome | biome: gut; material: feces | host: Homo sapiens | place: USA: Oklahoma | reverse complement strand
TTATTTATTTGTAGCAACTACAATATGTTATTCTTGTAAATTATTTATTTGTAGCAACTACAATATGTTATTCTTGTAAATTATTTATTTGTAGCTTAGTTTCTGTACGCCTAGACTCAATATTTTCCAGAGCAATTACTACAGCTCTATTAACTGCTTCATATAATACGTATTCAGGTACTTCTGTGATATCCTTATTGTATTCTTTGTAATTAATCTTTTCAGGATATTTAACATAAGTAATGTCAACAGTATAAGGGGCTTTCATGCTAGTTGTATCGATATATATCTTTAACTAGTTATCAGCAATAGTAGCCTTAGGTGTTGGAATCCAGGGATCGTTATTATAAGTTTTACGGAACCTATCAGCTGCTTTATGATCTACTAGATCTACATTTGCCTGATTACTGCCAAAGTGTAATACTGCATTTACAAAGAACAATCTGTTGTTAGTATTACTTGAATCTTTAAAGAAATCAGACATAGTAAGTACATTAGAACTAGAATCAAAAGTAACAGCTACAGCATTATCAGTTTTTACTAATCTTTCTAAATCTGCTATTCTTTTGACACTACCTTCAAATGCTTCCTGTCTAGCATTAGATCCAGTAAACTTATTGCATAATACTTCAACATATCCCTGCATCAGGAATTGATCAATTTCTTCTGGTGTGAATGCTGGGCAGCCACCAAACGCAACTGCCTTTTCATTCTTATCAGCACCAGTTTTAAAAGCAATATGTAAATCCTTTATTGTCATATTTACTTAGATTTTGTTTCTTGGAGAATGGACATCTTAATATCTTGATTCTTCTTATCATTCAGATAAGCAATAGCATCATCAATTCCATTTCCAATCATTTCTGTACCGTAGAAGTATTGTGTACGGTTACGTCTAAGGATGTTCTTAGAAAGAGCATTCTCAATCAAGAACTGAGTTTCCTTATTAGGATTGTTAACCCATTTCAACATAAACTTATTTGGAGACAATTCAATCTGTTCATTCATCTTAGCCTCAACAAGTTCATTAGAAAGGTTATCTGATTTAATACCATACAGACGTAAACACTTACGCATATCTTCAATAGACATCTTATCAAGTTCTCTATAAGCCTCACGCTTAACCTTGTTGAACTTATTAGTCTCTTCAGCTTCACTAGTAGCATTAATCAGCAAGTAATCTGTAGCTGCATTCTGTTTGTTAATACCGTCTGCAACTCTTTTGTGCCCTTTCAGGAACAGATATTTAAGTTCATCTTCAGGTTTTTCTGTTCTCAAAATAGTATCATTCTTACCTACTTTGACTGCATATGTTTCCCAAAAAGAACTACTTGGTGACAATGTACCCGGTTCATATCTTAATTCTTTTTCTAATCTTTCAGCGTCTTCAGCTGTTAATCCAGTGTATAAGTTTCCTGATCTAGTCCAGTATGAACCTATATAATCAAAACATTTGTCCCATTTGGTTAAATTTGTCCAGGGGTTTTGTTTTACAATTCTAACGATTATTTCCATAATATTTAATATTAGATTATCAAGTTAGTAAAGAATGCAGCCTGCTAGCCTCAGGCTGCTTGTTTAATTTCTTCAGATTTCCATATAAATTTCACTCTCCAATCACCAGGATTTACTTCTTTTTTTAATTGCCTTCCTATAGTATTTCTATCAATTCCTGTTATTTTACTAGCCTCTTTAATAGAATTATACTCTCCAATTAAATTAAAATCTGTATCATACTGGTATATTTTTTTACTTTGCCCTACTGTTAACTTTAATAAATGTTCTTTTTGTTTATCTGAACACTTGCCGAGCCTTGTTTCTGACATTTTCTTTTTAGTCTCTTCAGAAACTTTTCTACCAAGAGCTTTTTGTCTAATCTTCTCTTTAGTCTCTTCAGAATGTTTTCTTCCAAATGTACCATCTCCACCTTCTGTAAGATTGTATCCAATAGACTTATCTGTAGAATTGTATTGTTTAATCCAGTATTTTTCTTTTTCTTTTAATTCATCGTAAGTATCAGCAAAATCTATAATTTCTAAAGTAAAATTATCCTCACCATACTTAGCCATAGAACGATGAATTGGAGAAGGCTCCCCGATGCGAGACTCATACCAATGATGGCGATATCTCGCACCAGAACCTTGGTTAGTTATCCCTATGTAAATCTTATTAGTTACCTTATTAGTTATTTTGTATACTTCGTTACTTCTGTTCATAATATAAATCAAGTTTATATTAATATAACGCAGCTTTCATAATAAGGTTACTTTTATTTTAGACTTATTCTGCGAGCATAACGAGCTCACCACAAGCTCTAGGATCACGAAGCATGATACCCATTTCACCAAGGAAGTATACGGTATAACCATCCTTACCATTAGATCTCAGAGTATCTTTAGATTTAGCATATCCAGACGGAGCAACAGCACCACCAGTATACCAAGTAACGAATTCACGATCTTTACGAACTACCTTAACGATGTTAGCTTCACCGTCACGTCTACCCAGATCAAGGAATGTCATACGATATGATTCCAGCGGTTTCAGAGTAACCGGATGTAACTGACGATTATAAGTAGTATCATCATATAACGGGAAGTATTTCAGTGTCAATTCGATACCATTAGTCATCTTATAAGTCTTGAACTGACCACCGAAAGTCAAGTTATCACCAGAACCTGTTACGAATACTGTATCGATCAAGTTCATAGTTGTTGCTTTTTCTTTCAATACACGGTCGAATTCACGCATACCCATTTCACCAGTCAAAGCAACAAACTTACGTTCGTTAGTACCAAGACAGTTATAAGACAGGTCAGCTAAGAAATCTTCCAACAGTTCAGCAGAAAGACGAGTATAATAACGTCTGTTAGACGGAGCAATCTGTTCAAGCAGACCAGCACCAATAAATACCGGACGACCGTTAGTACCCTTCAAGTTACAAGAACCATCTTTGTTTACATTGCTCTTCATGTAAACCAACATTCTTTCAGTTCTCTTATACCATTCACGAAGTGCAAGCCATTCCTGATAGTCAGCCCACAAATAAGATGTTTTACCTGTTGCAGGATCTCTCAGAGCAATTGCCATTACATCTGAATAAGCAGAACCTGTGATATCGTAGTTGATACGAATAGTAGTCAGGTAGTTACGCATCTTGAAGTGAGTGCTGTAGTTCAGGATATCACCTTCTTCTGAGTACTCTTCGTAAGCAGAAGCAAGACGAGATACTTGACAACCAGCTGTTAACAGATCAGCAGGAATATAAGAAGAAGGTTTACCATCTGCTACAAAGCAAGTATAAACCCACAAGTTACCATCCTGATAAGGAGCTCCAGAAACACGTACCTGGAATTCTTTGTTATCAAATTCAAGAATAGCACCAGAAGCAAACATGTTCTCTTCTAACCACAACATGATAGGTGTATTACCTAAACCAGCTGTTGAAGTAGCGCTGATAGCTTCTCCTTGCCATTTTGCATCTCTAATTGTTACAGCTCTATCTGCATCAATCATTACAGGCCATTCCCAAGATGCTTTGTCGATAGTCATTACGTTTCCGAGACCACCGGTAAGCATATCTAAAGAAGTACTATAACCATTGTCTTTTGTACCAAATACATAAGACAATACAGTAGATACCTGATAAGGACTTTGCTGTGAAGCATAAGAGATCTTATTTGTGTCAATCAGATCAGAAAATCTTTTGCCTTTGTATAGTACTAAATTATTAAGAATATTATTATCCATAAAATACTAGTAATTTTTATTTATTTATTAATATCATTATACACGAAGTTTGCGTGCAAAGGATGACCATAATGAAGTATCATCTTCCGATGATTTTACTTGTTTCTGTGATTTCTTATTGATACCACTATTATTCTTCAATGAGTTCTTGAAACTGTCTATAGCTTTCTTTTTACCTTCTTTTTTAGCTATGTCTAGCAATGTATCACCCTTCATAGTAAAATAAGCTGACTCGATCAAGTTCTTGATACTCTTAGCATAATCCTTTTGGTATCTAGTTTTGCCATCAGCTTCAGGTCTAAATATGTATTCCAGCAGAACATGTTTATCCTTTGCAGGAATAGCAATACCACGTATATTATCTAGGCCTTTTATTTCCTTGACAACGTTGTCAAAAAATGCCTGTTGGTTCTTTCTAGCAGTCTCTGCCTGCTTTTTCTGATCCTCCAATAGCTGTTGTTTCTTTTCTTCTCTAATGCCTTTAAGAGCCTCTAAAGCATCTTCAGCTTCATCTGAAAGAATACCAGCTTCATCATATTTAGTCAGTTTCTTCTCAATCTGTTTACTATTGAATCCTTTCTCTTTAAGGAATTCTTTAAGTACAGCTTTCTGATTTACTTCATCATCTTCAATGTCAATATCATCCAAATCTAGAGGAGCATCAATAGATAAGTAATCACGAAGATCTCCACCATTCTTTACAAACTCGTCTAATTTAGCTACTTCTTCATTAGCATAAGTAGGTACAGATGCTTCTTCAATTACTTCTTGGAAGTACTCAATTAACTCTTCTGCTGTTTGTGGAACTTCATCTTCATCGTCGATTTCCCAGTTCATCTTTTCAGCTAATGCATTGAAGAAAGAAGTAACCTGTACATCTCCTTCTTCATTGTCATCATCAGAGTCATCTTCTTCGTCTTCCTCCTCCTCTTCAACTTCTTTTTCTTTTTGTTTAGGAGCTTTCTTAGATTTCTTAGGTTCCTCTTTTTCTTCAGTATCCTCTTCGTCCTCTATTACTTCTTCCTCTTCATCTTCCTCAACTTTAGGAGTCTTCTTTTGTTTAGTAGTATTTTTTACTTGCTCTAACTCTTCGTCAGACATCTCTTCAAAAGACTCTTCAATCTTGTTGGGATCTATGTCAATATCATCAGAATTTTTACCTACATTAGGATTGAAATTACTAAATACTTCAAATCCATTCAATGTGTTTTTTTCCATAACTATATTGTTTATTATTTATTTTTGTTTTTACGTTTTCTAGCTAGTTTTTTCATATTAACTGCAAACTAAGCTCTCTTCTTTTGTAGTTTACTTGCATTAGGGTTGTTCAGTACACTGTGCGCGTGCTGCTGTACACTCTATCCTGCTTTCTTTGCAGATGCTGTAAATTTGCCCCTGTTTTTCTTCTTTATATGGATACCACCACTTTTATAAGTTGGTATCGGATATATTGGGTATATACTGTCCATTGTCATCACCTCTATTTAATAATTTATTACCGGTGTATGCAGCCCCAATAAAACCAACAGTAGGTATAGAGTTGAACCATCTCCTATATGTTTTAGGATCTTTAAAGGACTGATAAACCATCTTTTCTCCCATACCATCTGGTAAACTGTTCATATACTCTGCTATTACTTTTTCATTTGCATGATCTGCTGAATTTCGCAACTTACCTTTTTTCATCAAAGCCTATCTGGTTTGATTCATGAAACTTTTAATTTCAGTACCTTTACGCAGATAACTGAAGTAAGTAAACGGATCCATATTTTTGGCTAAGCTACTAAAGTCTTTATAAGTAACTAATTGATTAGGATCAGACAATTCCTATAGTAATTTGTTATTATCTATATCAGTATGCAGCATGCCATCATTCTGCATTATATCTGTTAGATGCCCTAATTCGTGTCTAACATGTGCCTATGTTGGTACTTCATCTGCATTCAGACTTATTGCATATCTTCTATAGTCATCAACAGGATCAGTATCTGCACGCCCTATTGAATATTCTTCGTCTAATGCTAATTTTGCTTTTGCTCCAGCTCTTTCTCTTGATAACCTATCATCCATACGAACATCTACCTAATTCATATTTTGATAATCTTCAAGTAGTTTCTTATAAGAACCAGCATAATTGGTCCCATATTTTTTATCTACTTTCTTAGCTCTTTTAATAGTACGATCGTCAATGCTTTCTATTACTCTGTTTCTAGCATTAACCGCATCTGAAGGATCTAATATAAAATAATCGTCTCCTTCAATTGCTTTATACATTTCTCTCTGCTGTAAAAGTCTATTCCATCTCTTTCTGTACAGAGCTTTTATTTACTTTAGGGACTTCACGACTAATTGTACTTGCAGCAGTTCTTTCTGCTCCTTTAACAGCAGCCTTGATTACTTTAGAACCTTTAGATCCAACTATAGGCAATAGTCCTAAACTGGCCCAACCTAATCCACTCCAATCTTTTTTAGCAGCAGCATTACCCATTTCATTAACTGTAATTGCATCTCCTACTGGAGTTAGATTAGCAAAGTCTTCAAGGTCTACAGCAGGCTTCAAAGCCCCTGTAGCTAGAGGTTCACCTGTCCATCTATTTACTCTACGACCATTATAGAAAGAAGGATAAGGTGGTTCTTTTTTACCACCTACTTCTCCACCATCTTCATACTTAAAGATGGAATTTTCATTTCCTTCCCAAGTAGTAGTATAAGTTGTGCCATCAACAACCTTTGGATAATATCCTAGCCTAGCATCTTCCATCAATCCAATAGTATAAGTTGGATGCCAAGGCTTCTTTAGAATCTCACCAGTTTTCCAATCTCTAGTTGGTAAATGTTTTAAAGTATCACCTTCTACAGTTATAGGTTCATAATCTAATTCATAAGCTCTACGAAGATTATAGCTGGTGTCATCCTGTAGATTTTTTGGTAATGCTTCTTTCCACTATAGATAACGAGCATCAGGATTCTATTCCTTATATGCTTTATACTTTTGCATTCTTTGTTTAAATGCCTATCTGTTCATAATTACTTACTTTTCTTTCCACCTTTACCTTTGGTAGAGCCAGATTTCTTTCCTCCACATGCCATAATTAATTCTCCTTTTCTTTAAAGTAAATGTTACCAGATGCAGTATCGATAATCATACCAATATCTTGCATCTGTTTCAGACTAAGTATACCAAATATTTCATAATCTGTATTTTGTTTAATAGACTTCTTTATATTATCTATATTAGTAGCTACAAACTGATACAACTTATGACCATTTAAATCTACATCTAAATCTTTAGTACGATAAACTTCTGATGCTTCTCCACCAGCTCCTACAATAGTAGAAGATAGTTTACTGCCAAGTTTATATCCTAATTCTTTAGTTTTTGTTATATCCACTAAAGCAATAGAAGCGCCAGTATCTACTAAAAAGTATACAGATTTACCATTTACTTTTAAAGGTAGTAATAATCTATTATTTACTACACTTATCTATTGATCTAGTTTTTCCATTACTTCTCTCCTACTACTTTATTTTTTAGGGATGTCTTTGCTTTAAGTTTTTCTCTTTGCATAGCTGCTTCATCCTTTTGTTTTTGTAGTTTCTAAGCAGCTGTCAATTTCTCTCTTTCAAGCTGAATCTTCTTATCTTCAATCTTCTCTTTCATCTACTGTTCGCGTAGCTTAGCATTGAATTCAAATTGTTTACCTGCTTCTTCAGATGCCTACTTACGTTCAGCTAAAGCTTGTGCAGCTATTTCCATAGTATCAGGTATATTATTATCATTCTGATCTTGATCCTCTAAACCTCTATATGCATTAAGCTGAGCAACTGTAATTTTAGTAGCATTATCTGCGTCTATCTTATACTTTTCAAGATCCATCTCTGCTTCTTTTATCATCAATTCCTCTTCCTTAACTTCATTCTGCATTTGGATCATTTGCTGTTCTCTCTGAGCTTGCTGCTCTTCCAAAGCTTGCTGCTGTTCCATACGCTTCTGTTCAATATCTTCTAAGCGATTCTTAATCATATTAATGTTATCCATTGTAATGATTTCAGCAATATCTAATAGACTAGCACCATTTTGCATAGCTGGTTGCATAAGCTGTTTAAGCGCTTCTAACTGTTGCTGATTCTTAGTAGAATCATCCAAAAAGATATCCATATCTTCATAGAAGAAGTCATCATTAAGAGTCAAGAATGCACGTGTAGCATCATCTAATACATAGTGTACACATCTCTTATCACTATCCTTCCATGCAAACTTAGCAGTATTGAGTAACATACTTAATACTTCTTTCTTTACTTGATTGTGAACCCAGAATAATGGTTCAGTAATGTGAGCAGATTGTACTACAGATCTTTCAACATTACCTACTAATTCATTAGATGAAATTGCTCCTTCTCTTTGTTTAGTAACACCAGTAATCTCAGATACCATTGATTCAATCTTATCCATCAGATTAATGTATTGATCAATAGTATTAGCCATAGTAAGATCTAACGCGGTAATCTGATTGAACTGTGATGGTTTACCACCTTCTCTACCAGGTATGTCCCATCCTTCTTCATACGGATTTACAAAGTTAACACCTAAAGCACCTAAATAATGCATCCATTTTGCTACATCAATATTCATACTTTTAGGTATCTAAGTAATATCCATAGTTACCACTTTACCTTTATCTCTAGCCATTGCTAGTTCAAGTCTATACCATATTACAATATACATATACTGTAATGGTTTCATCATACTAACCAAGGACCTAGGAGAACTATTGGTATTGTTGTATACTACGCCAGTATAAGGCAGTTTTTGCGAATTAGGGTTATCAGCTGAGATATGTTGATACTCAACTGGCTGTATACCTATATACAGGTCTTCTCCAACTCTGTATCCTTCCCATACTTCGATAATCCATGTCCATTCTACGTTAACTTCCCTACCTGTAACCTTATAACTTTCATCTACCTCAAATTCCTCTTCTGCCCCAGTTTCAGGGTTAATTATAGTAACAAATCCAATCTTCTTAAACGATTTCCAACAACAATGCCATACATTGATATTATCGGCGTTTTGAAATGGGTTAGAACTAAAACCATTAATAGTTCTAGTTTTAATATGTGGATAGTCTAAAGATGTCTTACGAACCTGTGGATTCAGTCCTCCTCTAGTACCATCATCCATCATATCCAGCAATTCGTTTAACTACTTCTCTGACATTTTATCATAGAATCTGTCATAGATCTCAGTAGCAGACATATTCATTTTACGACAGCACCAAGATGCTTCGTGAATGAATTCTAAATCAGCAGATTGTTCATAACTGAAACTCAGTGGATTTACTCTTTCAACATAAGGTTCCCCATTAATTACTCCTACATAGTAAATCTCTTCTCCAGCTATTAATGCATCCTTCCACCCCTTGAAGAATTCATGTGTAACATTTAACTTCTGCTTCAAATAGTTTAGACTATGCTGTGCTGCAATTTCTGCAATATCTTTATAATCTTTTGTTAAATATTTCTGTATCTACTCAGGTGTCATTATCTCACCAGACTGTAAAGCCTCTTGATATCTAGCCTACTCTTCGGGACCAAGCTTAGACATAATAGATGCCTATACATAATCAATAAGTAATTGTTTGGCTTTATCCTATAGATCACTAGTAGCAATATCACTAGTTCTTACTACTCTAAAGTTGAATGGACGCTTAGTCTCTTCTCCAAGTAATAGATCTATCTTTGGTTTAATAATGTTATAATCCTAAGCAGTTGCAGGAAACCCATCGTCTTGTTTAAATGGGTTAGTAACATACTTTAGATCTTTTTCATTGTATATACTATTATACAGATCATAGTATGTCTGCATCTCTTCTTCCCTACTCCTACTATTACCATTTCTGGAAGAGGCACTGTGACCGATAATATAATCCACGCAGCTTTCTTTCCATTCCTTGGTCTTCTTAGACATAGGTACTTTCTATGCAGGAAATATGTTAATGTTATTCATAATTAAAACGTATACGTATTTGAATCATTAAATAGGTTAGGCATACTTGGTTCATCTGACCACTGTTGCGCAAATATTGGTCCATCAAATAATATCCTATTCCTATTCTCTTTAGTCTTTTCTTTAACAACTAAATTATGTAGTTGCTCTTTATAAATCATTAGCTATATTAACGCGCACACTCTATCGAAATTGCCTTTGTCATTATAACCTATAAGTTCTTCCAATAGCGGTTCTGATAGTATCTTGGTTAAGTTCTTTTTGCCTGGAGCATACTCTTCATTAAGCCAATCTTTTATCATACCTTCACCCCAGTCCTTAATCTACTTATTGATATGACAACCCTTTCTACGCTATACTTTAGAGTTACCAACAATGTCATTAATAATATCAGGTTGATCTGCTAGTAAGTAGTCACAATGTTTAGCAGTAAAGTATGGGAATATACCTTTACGCTCATTTTCATACATTAATCTAGCATTGTAGTAAAGCAATAGTTTACGTGCATTCTCGTAGTATTCTTCTGCCGTAGAAGGCCTTCCAGTATACTCAGCAACAATTATATCATAATACTCTTCAAAGCTCTAGAATCGCTTGTAAATGAACATAGAGCCTAATGAATTAGTACCAGCCTAATCATGATCATATGGGTCCATACCAGCTATGTATAATCCAACAGGTGCATCCTATACTGGGTGTTCCCATATTACTATTGAACCAGTAGGATCATCATCTTTACTTAACGGATATTTAGTAATATCGCCTCTCTTCTTAGGTATCCACTTAAGTAAACCATCTTCACCAAATACTAAATCGCCTACTTGTTTGTGATTTTGTAGGCTACGATTGGTGCGAATCATAGCTAAATGTGCTTGTAATTCTTTCTTAGGGAAGATATTACCATTAAATTCGAGCATTGCTTCAGCAGGTGTAATGGGTCGCTCTGCTACATATCTATCTACAGCTGTAGTGCTAGTAGCATTTTCTATTACATCTCTACGTAAGTCTAATATTCTGTCTATAGACTTTTTATGCAAAGTATTACCATCTACATCCATATACAGACGATTACCATTATCGTCCACATCAGATATATTAGTATACTGTGGTACAAAGAATCCACATGGTTTATCTCCTGGGTTTTCATCCCATATATTCTAGAAGCCTAAACAGTTATAGCCTTTAGGATTGTAGAACATATCCTTCAATGTATCAAATGCTGAAGACGGATCACCGCCAGTACCAAATGCTAACATAAGACCATATGCTACACCATCTTGTTCTACAGAAGGTCTAGCAATCTGCCATGCTGCACCTAATTCACTAAATGAACCTGCTTCCTCAAATAAGATAAGCTTACCAGATTTACCACGTACTACGTCAGGATTGTCTTTTAGAGTAACACCAATGATTTCGGATTTGTAACCTAATTCTATTTCATTACCATACTCGTCTTTAACATTAACTGCTGCACGTTTACGCATCTAAGTATTAACAGATCTTTTCTTACCCCAAGCTGTATTCTTATCAATAAAGTCCATGTAGTCCCACGCTTTAGTAAGAATACCGTCTTCAGTAAGATACTGTTTATTTGATGCATATATATATGTCTTACTATCTGGTATTAGATAATAGTTACGGCAAGCCATAGCTGCACCTTTAAAGGAGTAACCACGACGTCTGGCTTTTAATACACACATGTGCGTACCTGATTCTTCGGCTTCCTATATAGCAGTAAAGTAATAGTAATCATAATCCCAGAAATCAGCAAATTCTACTTTCTTTACTTTACGTTTCTTTTGATTACCAAATCTATCTGTATATGTTTCATACACTACTCTAGAGATAGGACAATAGTTCAAATAAAAATAGTTATACCCACTTATCCAATCACCGTCTTCAGCAGTATAACCATCTATACAATATCTAATTTCCTTGTCCCAGAATTGAAAATACTCTGTAGTATTCTTAGGGTAGGAACAATAAGAGCCAGTCTCTATGTACTATAGAGCTGGCTTTCTGAACTTATTGCTATTCTTAATAGGCTTATAAAAATCAATCTTGCTTACTATCTATCTGTCTTCCATTATCTTCTTTTCCGAATATCTAATCCTCAAATTGTTTACGTCTATCTTCACAATATTTTTTCCATACCAAGTAATCACTTTCCCACATCCAATCACCAAGTATATCAGGATAGTCTTCTTTAAGTAATACCTTATCTTCCATATTTAAATATTGAAAAGGGAGGTATTTAACCTCCCTAAATGTTGCGGGAGTTGGACTCGAACCAACGACTTCGGAGTTATGAGCACCGCGAGCTACCAACTGCTCTATCCCGCCATAATAGAGTTATACCACTAACTCTATAAAAGTGCCTACTTACGATTAGGACCATCATTAGCTGTGTTTACTATTGGATCAAATAGTAAGTGACTTAGGTGGTTACGTTGATGCGCGCTCATCTTCAATGTTTATTGGTACTCCCACTAAGATTCGAACTCAGACTAAGAGGGTTAGAGCCTCCTGTGCTAACCATTACACCATAGGAGAATATATGCTTGACTTCTTTCAAGACACTCAAGCTATGTCCAGTCATAACTTTACTATTGAATAGTTATTTCTTCAAACTACGTTTTACAGGTTTAAAGATTCTCTTATACCACGGAGAATGCAACAGATCTTGGCGTTTAGCTTCACATTCTGCAATAGCTTCAAAAATATCTTTATTCTCGTCTGTAAGATCCAGAACTACGTCCGGCATTGTAAAATTGTTCTTCATATTATTTTCAGTGTTAATACTCAATAAAACGCTTAACTTTATACTAGTTTCCATGTAATGTTTTTTTTAAACAAATTAATTTAATTCATAAGGATTAATCTCAGCATTACCTTTTACTTTAGTACTAGATAACTCTTCACTCTTAACTGCTTTCTCAAGTAAGTCTAATGATTTATAGACATTACCTACGCTTGTCATACCAGCTAGAATATCTTTAATCTTCTTCTCGTCTAGTATTTCATCTAGTGAATCTCTATAGTACTTACTAATACTATCTAACTTCAAACGCATATTAGTTAGCATCTGTAAAGTATTAGTATTTTGAAATCCTATGAATTCTTTTTCACATTGTATTTCATCTGGAGTCAGCTTATAATTAGCATCACCTAGTAATTGTTTCTTAAGCCTTGGTTCAATATTCTCTTTATCAGAACTAAGTATGTATGGGCTATCCCATTTATTCTTTAATACTATGTAACTGATTATATTAGTAGCATGTTCTTTATCAGGCTTATCAGCATCCCATACCTTTTTAAAGCATGGGATACCTAAAGCATCTGAATGTATTACTACTTTACCACCTAGTATATCAAATAATTTCATTAATACTATTCTTTAACGTAATTGCTAATTGTTCAGTATTAGGTATAATTACTGTCTTACGGTCTACTTCTTTAGAATTTACTCTATTCCAAATATTGTACACAATTATTACATCCCCAGCCTTAAACGGAACAAGCTTATTATCAATCATTACTTCTCCATCTTCTTCTGGAAAGTATGATTCATCAATGTAAAAACCGTATTTTTTTTCTAAGTGATCCATCTTGATATCTTCCATAGTATCACCTGTAATACGTAGGCTTAGTCTGCTGTCAATTATATTTTTCATTCTTTAAATATTTTAAGTGCTGTTAATTTAATAGTAAGCTTACTAGTGGTTGTGTATTTATGTATGATTTTCATATTGCTCTATCTCTATCACTCCACGGATTAAAGTCTTCCTCAATAGGGGGATTTTCTTCATGAAATAATATCATACTTTCCTAGTATTCAGATAATACTCTCTTGTAAGTCTATCTACTATTTCTATAGCTGTGTCCAGTGGGCAGTTGGGATTTACATATTCAGGATTAGTTCTATACTTACCGATTATCTCCTGATATTTCGCTATTTCCTGTTGTAGGCTCTCCAGTGTTATGTTCATCTTTTGCCAATTCTTTAGTTTCTAAAATCAAATCTGTACCACTTTTCTCTTTCTTATCTGTACTTCCGTAACCATTTTCGCCTCTATCGGTACTACTTAATTCTTCAACAAATACAGGAGTAGCTTTATAGTAAGGTACTACTACCAGTTGCCCAATCTTATCTCCAATTTGGTATACTCTAGGAAGTGCATCTGTAGTAAGTTTGAACTTCATCATTAACTCTCCTCTATAACCAGGGTCAATTGTACCAACACAATTTGTTAACATGATTGACTTCTTAGAAACAGAACTACGCATTAGAAGGAAACCTACCATACCTTGAGGAAGCTCTACTGCTACGTCAGTATGATATACTAGTACTACTTTACCAGCTTCGTCTAATTCCTGAGTTAATCTAGTACATACAATGTCATAACCAGCATCTGTATCATGTGCTCTGACTGGTAATACACCTTGTGATTCTTTAATAATTGGAGTACCGTTTTCATCTACTCCTTCAACATAATTAAGTTTTTTAAATTTCAATACTGGTTCTTCAAATTTCATTGTCTGTTCCATTATTATTTTCTTTATTTGTGTAATTAATTAAGTAATTACTAATTCTTCCTGCAACCCAACCAACTAAGTAAGCGTAGTGTTCATTACCTGCTTCGTAGTTACTTTTAACTATTCCTAAGTAATCGAATATGCCATCTGCAACATGAACTGATTCATGTGGAACTACTTCAGATACTGTCTCTTTAGCTAATTTAGTGTTAATCAAAACAAGTAAGCCAACTGCACCTGTTTTCTTTTCTCTAACACATACTGTTATGCCATCTACATTATCATTTGATACTACGATATCTCCTGAATTTTGATCATTTGAAGCATCTTGCATTGTATCATAACCATCAAACAACTTATTAGCTTCATTCAAACATTCTACTGTACCAACATATAAATACACCGGATATATCTCAGGATCGTATGCAACTATTTTAGCCTTCGTTTTCTTCATTTAATCTTCTATATATATTTGCTATTACTTCATTACTTAACATATATAAGTAACAGTAAGTGTAATCATCAAGATGGTATTCTTCATCAGGAGTAATTATCCTATTACTTTTATCATCTAATTGTATCTCACATTCTTTATGTAAGCCTATAGGATAAGACATTTTGTAATAGACCATTAACTCAACTAGCTGTGTCCGCAGATCCTAATTTAGGTCTTTTACTTTCACTCTTCTTATCGTCTTCATACTTCTTCTTAATCTTTATCTTACCTAAGTAAGAGAACATCAGTGTTCTAGTATCTTCTTCATCAGAAATTACCTTATTGGCAAACATAAAAGGATGATTGCATATTACTTCTATTACTTGATGTGGTAGATTGTATTTCTTACTTAGTTGCTGGTATATATTCTGTGTATTCTTTTTCATCAGAAAGATGTCTAATATTGTAGAATCTATTAGTAAGTAATTGATTTAATCCTTTATTACTATCTACAGTATTTGGTCTGATAGTATTAATAGTAGCTAAAACATCCTCAGCTCTGTCTATCCAACCTAGACGGTTAAGTAACCGTAACTTAGTTACTTCTTTGTTAGAGTATTTCTTCTTCGGTTCTAATAGTACTAGGCGAGATGTTCTTGGATTACCAATCATTGACATTGTTTCGTCGAATACATAAAACTTATTATAATCTAACTTTTTTCTAGTAATAAATGACCAAATCTTTTCATACCATTTATATTCTTTACCTAAGAATATAGTTCCTGGTTTAACTTCAATTTGTTTCATTTTTCAATCTTAATATTAAAGTGATCTGAACTCTATCACCAATTATTTCGGGTATAATTGCCTTATTAACAGTGATTTCATCTTCCACTTTTCCTTGTACCAACAGACCTTTTTCTTTGAATCTCCCTATATATCGACTTAAATTGTCTGGAGTAATTCCAAGTTTTTGTCTGATATATTTTCTATTCTCTGTATTAATTACATTCTTACTATGACCAGGGAGCTTTTCGTAATTAACGTCTAGCTCGACTAAAGTAGTCATAAGTTCTAGCTCCCTGTCAGTAAGCTGTAATACTCCATTTAGAGAAGTAAGGAATTCTTTGTAAAGGTCAGTCTTATTGACTTGCTTTACCAGTTTATTCATTTTGCTAATTCCTTAATTTTATCAAGCAATTTGGTCATATTGTAATAAACAGTCTCTGCTTCTACTTTAACACAAGTAGGGATAAGACCTTCATTATACTTGCTCAATACTTCATCCAAATCACTATCATATTTCTGAAGCATTGTATCACAGAAATCTTTGATAACTTCAAGTCTAGTATCATTGTTAGATGATTTCATTTCAAGCAAGTAACCTTTCTCAACCAATTCATTTGCTGTATCTTCATCCATAGCAACAAATCTGCTACTGAATTTATCCTGAGCATTAAGAACTAACAAACCTTTTTCATTAGGCTCAAGCATGTCACCTTTACGCGCTGCTGCAAATGATTTAATTACTTTATAACTATTCATATTATTAATCTTTTTTATTTAAACCTTTGACTGCTAGTGTGATCATAAGAGCACATAACAGTACTACTAGTATGTCTTCCATAACTGACTATAAAACGGGGGTATAGCAATAATGTTAATTTTAGTTAACACATTTTAACATTTAAAGTATAGATAAAATAAAAGGTAGCCTTGAAAGCTACCTTTAAATAATTAATTTTTATTTTATGAAAAACACAATTTAATTTGTGTCATTATTTATTAACTACGGCAATCACGTCGTAAGGTTTAACCAATTGACTATTCTTATATAAATCAAAGTCTTTTGCAAACTTCTTGTTGTATACTATAGTACTTCCAACCTTATATGTAGACTCTTCAGGAGTAGTTAGACAAGTAGGTAACGCAAGTACCACACCCTTTAAGAATTCAGATTCAACATCTTTAGTCTCTGTCTTAGTTTCATACTTCTCAAATCCATCTTCATCTTTCTCACCTGTTGGAATCTGTGTAGTGATATCTTTCTTAACCATTACTGGTTCTAAAGGCTTAACCAATACATCTTTCTCAAATGTATATTCCAAGTTGTTTACAACTGTTTCTAGTATTTTATCTTCCATGTAATTATAAACGTATTATTTCTTAGTATGTTTCACTTCTTTAAGGATATTGCCACCATTTGAGCAACAAAAATGCACAGCTCTAGAAGGACACTTTGTTAGATCACCAAATGCACAGCCATCACAACTACCAGACTTATTAGCTTCAATTAAGTACTGTTTACTATTTATCTCAACTGGTATATTATTCTTAATAATCTCAGCTAACTCTTTATCGTATATGTACATTACTTTTTATTTAAATCTAAAATTACTTCTTTGAAAATATAACCCTGAGTACAGTAAGCAGTTCTATTTGCATCACATCCTGTATTCAGGAAAGCACAACCTTTACAGCTACTTTGATCTGTCTCCATTGCTAAGAAAAAGTCTTTACCATTTACATCTACATATTTACCTGGGTATGCAATTGGTTGTCTCTTACTAGTATTTAATATCTTATTTGCCATAGTATATAATTATTATAAAGTAATTAGTAAAGTAAGAGTAGATTATTAGTTAATTAGTATGTATATACTATGTAATTACTAACCCCTCTTACTCCCCTATAAACGTATATGTTCTTACTTAGGTTGTACTAACTTGTACTATAATTAACAGTTTTTAACTATTTACTTATTGCCTTTTATATAATAGTTAATGCTTGTTAATGTGTAGATATACCATCTACTTTACTACGTTTTATATGTGTAACCAACCAAGATTGATATGATAAAATTAATTAAAGGTAAAGAATTACTTAGTACAGTAGTAGATGACATAACTAATAAATTACATGAAAAAGCAGAGCAAAATTTAGAATTACCAAGGATGATATACTGTTATGCTGATAGTGCACTTATAAAAGCATTATTGAGTAATCCTAAATTAGGAGTTAGTTCCTTTACTTATAAACTCAATGATTTTGATGTGACACTATATTTTGTTCCTTGTGACTATTTACCTTTTGGAGTAGTAGATTATGGATTTTTCTAATATAAAAAAATTTTTACGAGTTATTTTGTGTGTGAGGAGACCTGCACTATAATCACTCCCCGGGATATAGTAATGGGAGGAACACCCGTAGGTATCTAAACAGAGGGTTAAAACTCTTCCCTTTCAAAGCTATGTTAACAAGAATTGTAGACGCAAGAATGGTAGATTTGCAAAACTCCAGTGTTTCACAAGCGGTTTATATTAAAGCTGTTGAGGAAACGGTAAGTAGTTCAGAAAAGAAAGAACTTGTAAAGAAAGACGCAAAAGGACGAAGGATATTTAACGCTAATGTGTTAAATAAATCAATGTTCCCGAATGTTTTTCACACTGTACTATTTCCTGAAAACGAGGAACTTGTAGAAATGTTTCGTGAAATCGTTGAAGAAAACGAGGACAAAGAAGAAAATGAACGTGACTATCCAATGATTCATTTGTGTAAGGAAAATGTACCGGTTAGTGATATTTCCGGCTCTGTGTACATTATGCGCTATACACATGACGACGAAGAAGGTAATTTTCAAATGGGAGACGTTATATTAGACGACGACGGCAAAGTTAAACTTTTTGATCAGGTTACAGTAGTTTTGCTTTGCAACGACGACGACGAACCAGTTGAAAATGCGGTTAGGAAAGCGCGCAACCGTTACAAGCAAAACATGAAATTTGACGACGAATTCGGTTTTGCAGTGTGGCAAACGTACGACGATTACCTTGAGGAAGAAGCAGAAAAAGCCGAAAAAGAAGCCCGTAAACGTGGAAATAACAACGATGGTGGTTCTGAATTTGCAGATAGAGCAAACGTACGTAACAAAAACGGCAATTCTCAAAGTGGTAACAATCGTAGACGTTAAAAGTAATAGGTGTGTGAGTGAGTGGATAAGACTATCTTTCATTCCACACCTTTTAACATTATCGACAAACGCAAAAAATGTTGACAACTTAATATATGGCTCTTGTTTCGAACGTTCCTCACAATAGCTATATGTCGACATAGCACTTTTTGGAGTGGCGCAAGCTACGGAATAGCGAAGCTTTAGACACCTACGAGTATTTCCAAATATGTATTATTAACCAAAAAATAGTTGAAAGCGTATATACTTTAAACTTTCATAATCATGATCATTTAATAGAAAACTAAGCGATAGTGAAAATCTATGTAAGTCTTAGCGTGGTTAGGTAACATAGACCACCGAAGCGAAGAGCTTGTTACTATCTGCTTATAGACCAGAGAATAATAGTCTATATTGTGTTCTACGAGATTAGAACTTTGCACTTGAGCGAGATTCAAGTAACACTATGTGAAATGCAGTCATAGTGAAATACTGGAAGTTTTCTAAAGGCTTTTGATGAAATTACAAAGCCTTATATTGAATTTATAGGTCAAAAGGGCATATAAGACCTTCATAAACCTGTGTACTCTCTCACGTACAAACTCGAGAGCTTTGCCTAATGTGTATCTCACTCTAAAAAACTCAATAACTTCCCAAGACATTGAGGGCACCAGTTTCTTACCAAGTCTACCTTACATTGTAATGGATTACCTACGCTGCCTTGTAGCATAAGACATAGGTTCTAAGTCAAAGTGGTTCTGACCATAATCAGAAAGGTATAACGACTGGTAAGTTTTAGGTGTAAAATGCAACTTAATTCAAAATGATATGGAAGAGAATAAAGACAAGAAGAAGTCACCGCTAGAAGAAATATTAGAACTTCTATGGGAAGCCTTTGCGGTAATTATTTGTGCTGCTCCTTTTTTATTAGGAGTATATGCTCTAATCAAATGTATATTTGAGGCTATCTTTAAGTAAGGCGAAAGCCTATAATTTAATATTATCAAAATATGAAACGAATAACAAATTACGCATTGAATTGCCTTATAAATCAAGGTATTTCAAAAGAACACATTAAGCGTCTGGTTGAAGCAATCGAGAACCAGACGAGGGACAATATCTTAACACCTGAGCAGGCTATGGAGATATTGTTAGATGGTGTAATTGAAGAAGAGTTACATCAACAAACTGTACTTGACCTTAACGCTTGCTGCTCTGATAGCGCACTCAATTTCTCTATTGCTAAAAATGTACTAGCAGCTAAAATACTTGCTAAGAAAGTAGATAAAGCAACACAATCTAAGAAAGAAGCCGATATAAAGCAAGTGAATTTATGTCAAAAGTTGGAAAAGTATATTACTAATACAGCTTATCATTACATAAAGAATTCAAGCAGTATAGGAAAATATCATCTATACATCCGTTTACCAGTATGGACGGGTATTACCACACTAGATGTATACAATATTATACAGAATACCTGTGAATTCTCAAATTCTTTTACAGATTTTATTAATGTTAATATATATGGTAAAAATATTAACTATCTATTTACATTAAAAGAATGTGAGACTATCTTTGCTAAGATAATATCCAAAGTTCCTAGTAAATTCTGGGATGACTGTATGGTTATATATACATTGGGTAAATATTACAGTATAGATCACGCTGCTAAAGAGTGGTTTGAATAGGTAAGATCAAGACAAAAAATTAATTTAGCTACTGTTATTTTTATAGCAGTAGCACAGTTAGTTTGGCGGAATTGGTAGACGCGCATCTTCCTTGGGAGTGTGGAGAAATCCATCGAGGTTCGAATCCTTGAACTAGCACTACAATCAAGCGTGATTGTATGTATTCGTTTTATTAACTCGATTAATAGGAGAACTCTTAATAGCAAATGCTACTGTGAAGTAGGTATTGCTATTTTTATTTGTAAACATTTATAATTATAAATATACAGATATTATGGAAAAGATTATCAAAATCAAAATTGGAGACTGTAAGAACAGACTCGAGCCGATCAAAGTATTTAACCAACATGCAACTGCTGGGATCTCTAACTTTGGTTATACTCTTATGATGTCTAAACTGCAAGCAGGAGAAGAAATAACTTTAACTGTTGACAGTGAGACTGCTATTAATAAATTGCAACATCTTGGATTAAATGTAGAACCATTATGAAAGGGAGTTATATCCTGAATAATATTAGTACTACAATTATATTGATTCTTATTACTACTCTAGGTCTTATATATTTACATGATCGTCATCCGAAAGTGTATAATTATATTGAGATGAAGAATACCTATAAGAATTGTATAATAGTAGGAAAAGAAAACAAGGATAATACATACAAATTGAAATTATGCAATCCGTATATACACGAGAATGAATTAAGAGTAGATTATGTTATACTTGTTAAAGACTATATTTATTTCAATAAATTCATAGGAGATACAATCAAGTGAAAAGAAAGGAACTAACCAGAAAGGAATATAAACACAAATTGTTAGTATATATGCCATATGTGATATTACACGTGCTTCTAAAAAACAAAGCATTAGGTTTGTATTGTAATAATGCACTCTCTATTAAAGCTGACTTTTTTAGTAGTGTTTACTATATGCATAGTAGTGATCCATTAATATGGTTAAATAATGTGTTTTATTGGGAGGATACTCCTGAAGGATTCTGGTTTTGGAATCGTATATTCTCAGAAGCAATAGCTAAAACTATTTCTAATGAATAAACAGCATGTTTGGAATTCAAGATCTTGGATGCAGTGCAAACGAAACCTAATAGGTGGAAGATATGCATTAGTATTAGGTAATCTAAAAAACTTAATTCAACACAATAAGGAAAGTGAATTCATGGAACTTACTGATGAAGAGATTAAGTACATTCGGAGGGCCACGAAGGCCTTAGAACATCTTATCAAGATCAAAGAAAAGAGCACAAGTATTGTGCTTGATAAGTTCAATAAAGTTTAACAATTTAAAACCATTATCAAAGATGGATGAAAAAAGAAGCCCATATAAGTGGGCAGGTTTGTGGGCATTTATTATTATCGTGATTGGAGCTATTGTATTTTTAGGACTACAATGGGGAAAATCAGGTGAAGTAAATCGCAAAATCAACAACATGTTCCATCAGGAACAGGACGAAGTTATGACTGTTGAACCGGTCATTAAACGAGACACTATTAAAATGCCAACTGTACAGGAGGTATTAGAGGCTCGTAAACTTACAAAAGAGTCGCAAAGGAAAGACTCAGTATTTATGGCTATGCCGGAAGCTGCATTAATTGCAGTTCTTATGAAGATTGGTACAGAATCTACAATTGAACAGATTGTTCAGGAGTATGAAGCTAATCCAGACTTGTATAAGAATGTCATCTGGGGCTCAGAAATACAGAAAAATGTAATTCATAAAACAGATTCGGCTCATTTGAATTAAGTTCAGATTATATACAGCGGTTCGTGAGAATAGCTGTATTTATTATTAACTTTAAACATTATCAAAATGGATATAATTACAAGATATGCACTTGAACAGTTGCACAAAGAAGGTATAACATTAGATATGCTTATTACTGCTTTAGACAATCTAGATAAAATTGAAGGTTACGGTTCATCAGAGTTTATTAGTACTCTTATAAAAACAAAGAACAAAAAAGATTCTAATTCATCATCTAGTAATGTCAAATATAAAGTACTTATTATTCCACCAAAGAGTGATAGAATAGTCTTTGTTAAACTAATACGAGATGCATTTGGCTTAGGATTAGAAGAAGCTAAAGATGCTGTAGGCAGTGCTCCATGTATATTAAATAAGTGGGTTACTGTTGAAGAATTTCACACAATCCGTGATTGGATAATTGGACAAGATGATAGATTTGCGGATAATATTCGCTTAAATCTCTAAGTTCATAAGAGAGATAGCGATCTCTCTTTAAAATACTCTAAATCATCAGAAAATGACAAACCTGTGGGGCGTAAGTAAGTATATTAGAAACTCAGATCAGTCACCGTTCACGTAGATGTATCGTGACGTGCAAAGAGTTATTACATCTATACTTATGATCGTGCGGACGTAAAAATCAGGTAGTTAGTAAGATTTCATTTCCACGTGATTTCTGCATAACTTTAAAAGTGTTCAGTGGGCGTTAAGATTAATTAGTTACAGTATTTCTTGCTTAATAGGTTAGTGTATGTAGCAAACGTGGTATCTGCATAATACCAAGACAAAGAGTTGTCTTTATTAACATTCTACTATTGTGCAGAATAGTAGACGTCGTCAAATTAGTATTAACATTAAAATTTTAAATATTATGTAAAATGGATAAACCAAACAAATTAAAATCTGTACTGAAGTGGATTAAATCCTATTTTAGTATTCAGAAAAGTAAAGAAGCATACTGTGCAAGGCATGGTCATGCTTGGATTAATGACTTTGATCCTAAAAATGTTGATGGAAAGAAGTTAAAGCAGAGAATCTACTGCACTCGTTGTCATCAGAAATATCACGAACACGAGTATCATGTGTATCAAATCGGGAAGAACATTTCCAAGTAAATAACTTAAATAACATTATCAAAATGGAATTACTTATTATTGCTGTTCCTAACAGAATTAGCGAAGACCAAGTAACAGAGCTTGGAGCCAGATTAGCAGAAATGCTGAATGTCAGTACAATTGGTATTAATGTACTAAGCGGTGAAGATTTACTGCCAGAATGTGAATGTATAAAGGTTTGTACAGACATTGAAGACAGTGAGTTTGTAAAAGCTTTGAAAGCAGTCAATGAATTGATTGATTTTCACAGTGCAGATATCACAAACAGATTCCTAGAATGTGTTACTAGTAATTTGATTGAGATACCTATACTGAAAGCACTTGCTACAGGACCAACATCCAAAAGAGATCATGCTGTAAGCATGGACTTACACGGTGCTTATTACAGCAAATTGGCAAAAGGATTATTAACAATTCTTATCACTGACAAAAATGGGAAAAACTTTTAAGGAATCATACCCAGGCTCAAAGCTTTCTGAGAAAGCTCAGGCACGAAAGCGTTCATCTAAAAAGATCCGTAAAATGGATCCGTATGACCGTAGAAGTGCTCTACAAAATTGCAATCAATAATCGGATTACAGTTTACAATTTTTGAACTACAGGATTTCCGCCAGATAGACTGTAGGTTTTTTACTCAACTAAATGTTAGTAAATGGTGAACCAGTCCCCCGAAGACTACAAATATACCAAACCCCTAAAGGAAGCCACAAGCGTGAGCTAGAGTACTATGGACTATACAACGGTCAACCCTATAATGGGTCAGGAGAAGGAAAAGGGTTATCTACGAATAAGTATTAGAAATAAGTAGAGTAGTCTTCTTTTTTGAATTTCATTTAAATAATTATATTATTAACAATTAAAAACTATCAAAGTATGAAAACAAATTTATCTTTCAGTTTAGTGACAAAAGTATTGTGTGAAGAATTCAATCCTGAATCTTTCTGCGGTGCGGCAGATTCGTTCAAATCGCCTTCAAAGAATGCAGTAGAAGCTGCAAAACAGGAAATGGCTACAGAACGTGAACAGCTTGCTAAGGATGAAGCAAAACGTCAGCTCATTATCGATGAATATTCTCAGAGTCGTACAGCCATCGAGGCTCGTTATAAGAAGAAAACCAGTGAGCTCGAAGTTAAGTATCTGAAACTGCAAACTGAGGAAAATCGCGCATATGCTGCTGGTGACAAGGATACTGACGAACACCGTAAGAAACTTATGTCACTTCGTGAACAGAAAGAGAAAGAAGCATCAGATCTTTGTGATCAGAGACGTTCTGAGATTCGCAATCTCAACAAAGCTTACCCGAAAGGTGAAAGCTATTGTAATGCTGCCGGATTATACTGGTAACATTAACTATTTACATTAAAATACTCGAGTAGCCTCTCTTGTAGAGGCTACTTATCTGAATTGGATTGAACGAGATCAGCAGGCAGTGTCAATAAGTCCAAAATAGACATAGTTATCCTAGGATTAGCTGAATTAACAGCATGTGTAGATATATATCTACTAAGAGTAAGTAAAGAAAAATTTGCCATGTGCGCTTTTGTATCGAATGCAATGGTCTTGTACTACGTATTTAGATACTAGTCTAATGACGATAAAGAAGCACAAAATCAATTTGAGTCTGAGTGGTCTTTGTACCCTTATGTGTATAGCTCTCCTGCTCTTGAGTAGGATTCTGAGCGCCGTATACAGACAGAATTTTCAAAATCTTAAATGAATATTATCTATGCTTTGTGCGAGTTACATGTGCCCCTAATATTGGACTAACATATGTAACAAGGAGAGTATTTGTTTATATTAGAGTAGGTAGTTTTGGTTAACTGCCTATTCACATTGACTGTTAGGTCATTTGATTCGTCGTTTGGACGAGGGTTCGACCCCCTCATGCTCCACGCTTTATTAAAAGCTACTAAGGAAATAGAACTAGAGTTTTTGATAGTGTGATACCGTGCTTCAAGTTCTTAAATCTTTGAACGGTATAAACCTGGGGCATTATGGTTTTTGACAGCGATAAGAAGAGAATGAATAGGTCAATAAAGCCAATAACTGGCAAAACTTTCGTATCTGACTATACTCGCCTGAGTGCTTGAGAATAGTCAAACGGCTAAGCTAATGTCGTAAAAAGCCACGTCATATCCCTGCGTGTAATAAATTGGTTAGGTGTTGTTGTAAGCTCTCGACCCTGTAAAATATTAGAACTTAATAAGACAAAGTAGTATTGTGGTAATACGCTAGAAATAGAGATGGTGGGTTCGAATCCCACCCTTTGTCCTTCCTTTAACTTGTTAAATCATAATAATACAGAAACTATGAAATGGTATCAATATCTTATCTTACTGTTTTTAGGTATTGTTATATTCATTGAATGGTATATCATTACTGATTTACTAAATCATATGTAATATGGCAAGAGGTAAGAAAAAACATGGTAAGAAATATAGACAAGGAGATCTTACTAGTAAAGCAATGAGCTGTATTAGTAATAGTTATTGTAACACTATAGACGATTTATCATTACTTTGCGATATTAAAAAAGAAATTCATAGATTGCACGGAATAGGGATGATTTCTCCCTTTATAGCTTATGAAATAATTTCTAATGTCAGTAGAAGAGCAGTAAATTTATGACCTATTTGATCTATAAAGTATTATTAAATTTTTAATCAATAAAAATGAAAAGCGTATGGGTGTAAAAGACGCAATTAAAGATCGTATGCCATCAGAATGGTATATTGCTCTACGTCAACACAGAGTGTTGACAAAGTTTGTTAATTATGTGTATACTAGGTTTGTACCATATGAATGGCGCAAGAAAAGTGCTGCCAAGAATATGCACAGACATTCTGTAGCTCGAATAGTGCACTTATTTGAGAATACTGGATTTCTAACTTTATTCAGTCCAAATGATCCTGATTACAGTAAATGGAATGAAGTATATAATACTATTTTAGAAAATCAACAGAAATGGAAGTAAATACACAAAAGCCAGCAATTGAAGTCACTCGTTGGGTGAGATTCAATACTCCAGGTGCAAAGGAAAAGATGCTTGAACTAATGCAATCAAGTTCTAGTAAAACATCATTTGCAACTAAAGTTAAAGACAAATTTAATTTGTCAATGAATGATGCGTTATTTGTAGCAAATCAATTCTATAAAGAGTAAAATATGGTCGAATTAACAAAAGCAGGTTTGTATATTGCTCAAGGAGCAACAACAAACGTATTAATCCGTGTAGTCGGAACTGCTCCGATGTTGAACATTGTGAGCGGAGTGCTATTGAATAAAATGGCATCTCCAAGTGGTGAAGTTGTAGTATTAGGTCCAAATGATCCTGAAATTCAGGATATTATTTGTAATCCTAATGATTATATCTACGAATTACCCAGTATCAGCGAATCAATCGAAAAATCTGGATTTGAGAAAGAGGTTAACAAGAATGTCGAGTATAGTGACAAACAATTCAATGAATGGGTTGGCACATACAAAGAATATTTGTCTTTATACAAAGACAATTGGGAACCAAAATTCACAATCTATCTACTTAAGAATACAAGGTATTCTAAGTCGCAGGTAGGTACTATTTTGAAGGAAATTATACGTCGTACTAAAATGGCACAATAATGAATACAGAAGTACCTCCAAATTTGTGTATGTATAAAGATACTCAGATTACTTTTGACGAGTTAAAGAAAGAAATTAACAAGCGCTTGAATGCAGAATGTCAATATTATCCAGCTAGTGTACCTATTGTTATTGACCAAAATACAGTAACACCATTTCCAGTATTTACTGGTAGATGGAAAGAGGGAGAAACATGGTATGGACTTATGCATGTTAATAATGGTGACGGTGCATTGCTTGCAGGTCTTAATTTAACTTGTCGCAATAATCGTACTATTAAGTACATTATTGATTGGCTCGAAAGAAACTTATTCAACTATATGCTATCTACTATTGCTACGCAAAGTAAGACAGAAACAGTTCGATTACGAATTGGGTATAGTATGATTATGTCTGTAGAGTCAATTGATAAATCTACATTGCTCCTGTATGGTAAATGGATCCAAGATTTATATTGGGCCCGTAAAAGAGCAATTACAGAATGGAGAATCGATAATATCGAAAAGATACCATTCTAATACGGTATGCGGTCATTGGGTTGACCGCATATCACTATAATCTAGCACTATGAAAGAGGAAGAAAAACTTTTAGTAGAGCAAGCTAGAGACGGTTCTGAGAAAGCATTCTCAAAGTTATATCAAAAGTATAATAAAACTATTTGGTTTACTATTTATAACATTGTTAAAAACAGTGATGTAGCAGATGATTTAACATCAGTAGTATTTACAAAGGTTTACGAGAAGCTTCAAACTTATGTAAATCATATTTCATTTGAAATGTGGTTAAAAACAATTGCTGTTAATACTTCAATTGACTATATAAGAAGAACTAAAAAAGAGCAACTTAACAACTATATTGATGATGATGAATATACTGGTCAACTTGATTCTAATACAAAGAGTCCTGAAGAACAGATGATTCTAAGTCAGAATGTAGAAGTTATTATGAAATGTATTCCATTACTTCGTAAGAAGTATAGGGATCTTATCTATGCTCGCCTAGATGGAAAGTCTTACCATCAAATATCCGAAGAGCTTGCTATTCCTGAGGCAACCGTGAAAACGTGTCTCAATAAGGCAAGAGCAAAACTAAGACAACTTTTTGAAGATTATAAATAACCAATACTTACAAATTATGGCAAATGTAGTTGGATTATTGCTCTTTGCAATAGTCGTTCTTTATGTAATCGCGATGTGCATGAAGGACCCAAAAGTCTTTACTAGAGCTATTATGTTACTAGTATTAGGCTTAGTTGTAGGTGCAGGAGTAAAACACATTAAGAAATTAATGGAAACTCCTGAGAAAGCTGTAGTAGCAGTAGAGATTTCTAATCATCCCACACAGAGTAATTCTACATCCGTTGTATGGAATGCAGAATTAGCTGAACAAGACTCTGTGAGTCAGGAGCCTATATTATTAGAAAGTGACAACTCTATCGCTGAAACAGAAGGATTACCTACAGTGAGAGAAAAATGTGGTTATATAGATGATAGTTGAATGTATTTATAAATACGGGCAACATCATTTAAATAACTAGAGTAATTAACAATTTAAAAAAACATTATCAAAATGTCTAAGAACAGAAAGAAAGCAGCAACATTAGCTGCTAAGAAAGCAAATGCAACTAAAGTAGCAACAGCTGAACCTACTAATAAAGTAGAAACTACAAAAGTAGAAACTAAAGTGGAAAAACCTGTAGAAGAGCCCGCTCCTACGCCGGCACCAGCTCCCGCTCCGGAAACTCAGAAAGTAGAGAAACCGAAGGCTGAGAAAGCAAAAGACAAAAAACAGGAAAAAGCCGCAGCAAAAGATAAGTCTAAGGTTGATATCAAACCGAAGGCTGAGAAAGTTGAAACTGTTGTAGCCGAGGAAGTAAAATCTGAGGGAACAAAGATTGAAGTCCCCGCTCCGGAAGTCAAAGTAGAAGATCCTAAAGACAAACCAGTAGATATTGGTAAGGGTCTGTTGGAAGCCGGAGGCAATGACCGTATTAGTCATGATAGCGGTATTACGCTGATGAAGATGTTTGCAGATGAATTCGTCAAAGACGATACTCTCAGCGAACCTGCTCGTAAAGCCGCTAAAACGTACTATCGTGGTCTGTTGATGTCTGAAATCCTTTTGTACGGAGCTCAGGTAGAAGCAGACATGCAAACGTTCGGTGTTCGTGTTAACCGCGATGTATTTAACGCCTTGCAAGAGGAAGCTAAATCTATGTGGGGTATCGAACTGAAAGCGTTGCCTGATAAAAAGAATGATCAGCAGATGGTAATCGACTTCACTGGTTCTGACATTCCTAAAGAAGTTAAGGAAGCTGCAAAAGCCGATGCTAAAGCCCGTACAGAGGTAGCAGCAATTCCTGAACCGAATAAGGATATGGAAGAATCAGAGAAGGAGAAGGTCCTTCGTGCAATTCTTGTTCAGTCAACTACGAACAAAAGTGTATTTGGAAAGATCAACCAAGCAATTGAATGGTGTCGTGTAGCTTATAGTATGGAAGATTCTCTTCCGGCACAGATTCTTGCATTCATTATGCTTAAAGTTGGTAGCTCTTGGAATGGCGCACTTGATGCCGTAACCAGTGCAATGTATGGTAGTCTCAATTCTGAGCATACTGTTCTTGCACCTCACGCTCTGTTGAAGGCTTGGAATCCTACAGCAGATGATAAGAATATTTCACAGCTGGTAAGAGTATTTATCAGTCGTCATATTGAAAAACAATGTGCATCGTGGAATGAAAAAGCTAAAGGACGTTTAGACATTGCAGCAACTGAAACAGGTGTTGACAACAATTTAGTAATCGTAACTCAGAATATTAAGTTAGGATTGCAACAGAACGTTCTTGACGGTGTTCTCAAGAAGGAAAAGAAAATCCAGATTGTAGACGAGGACAAAAAGCCCTTTGAAACCGTCAATGGCGACAACATTTATAAGAAATTATCCACTGCATATGGTGACTCTGAATCTATCCTGAAAGATAAGATTGCAGAAATCAGTAAACTGTATAATGCGCCGGTTAATCGTCTTACTAATTACGTTGACAAATCCGCGTATGCCGAATAAAGCATCAATCAATGAAGCTCAGAAATTTGGCAATTACTGCATTTGCAGTGATTTTCGGAGGGTTTATTGGATATGATCCATTTACCCCAAGTCAGGCAGTTCAAGCTGGAGAAATGGTTATTCCTCGTGTGGTAGACGTACCTAACAATGGAAAGAACCTAGCTCTGAATATTGATCTCAGAACTGACAAAGTAACTGTAGGAGAAACATCCGCAGATGCTACTGTGACCATAACAAAAGACGTTGAGACACGTCTAGAGTATCGAACAAAAGAAGTAGAAAAGGAGGTTTATGTAGAAAATACTATTAAGACAACAAAATTGCTTAATCGGCTTATGCCGCTTCCTAATCCACAACTTGGATTAAATCTTAGCCCGAAGAGAAACGGCGACCGCTAATAGAGAGTAATTAAGCGGTATATAAGAGCTATAGAATTACATTCGAAGGGCATCGTAAATGCTACGACATTCTGTTTAGACCTGATCAGTTGCAGATAGATTATAAGTAATACATGATACTGAAATGTTTAATAAGTAGCTACCACTACAAGTTATAACTATAGTATGATAACCTATTATAGTAGATCGATTACTTATCTACACGAAGAATATAATAGGAAAATGGGAGAGCGTGCACAACCCATAGTGAGAACCGGATTGGTGACTGAAGACGCGGTGATATGCAGTGAGCAGATTGCAGAGACTAAACAAAGCAGGGAGTATCGTTAACTTCCGTAATCGTTCGTGGATCAACTCAAAGATGAAATCAAGAAGGAACGATAACACGAGTGGTCACAAAAAGATGTTTGTAATCATGAACTGACTAACGTTCTAAGGATTGGCTCCAAACCCTCCTTTGCCCACTTACTTAGGTGTAAGAGCATAAAGCATATACTACTACAGTGTTTCTGTATTATCACGTTGACTAATGAAATATTAGACTATACTGTCTATATAGTTTAATAAGAGGAGTAATAACACCTCGTTGGATTGAAATCATTTAATTGGAAGTGAGTCTACAAGGTAGATTTAAAGTAATACATCTGAAGGTAGAATTTTTGAAGTTAAATTAGCACTAGAAATTGACATGGCTGAGTGGCTATGGCCCATATGCAAGACTATTGTTGTTAGATAGTGTGTATGACAGGTTACCCGGATTAGGTGCCAAACCTATACGTAATGATGTGAACCTAGAGTTAGCATCTGAGAAGTAAATTGCGTGTCTACAGCTCATACTTACAGTTGCAATACTGTATTGTCCATTAGGGCAAAGTGATTTGAAGTATTTAACTACTAAGAGTGACTATGTTAAGTGATGTCACTATAAAACCCTAGAGTGCTTTGCAACAGGGATATAATCTTAACTTGCGATTTGAGGCCGCAATAAGTCTGAATTGTATATAATCTGATTAGTATAAGGATTGTATTTGTAAGAGGAAATGCGAGACCGTAGGACTGGAACTACGTATGAATTTCAGACAAAGTAAGCAAAGTATCTTTAACTAAGTTTTCTCGAGTGAGCAGCGCATACATCCAGTATGAAGCGAAGCAAGAGATCATAAGGGGCCGACACGAAGCAGAAGTAATTCTGTGCATTGCCCTGACGAGCATTCCTGTATACGAGGTAGTATAAGGATTGTAAGAACTCGTTGGAGAGTGCCTACGCTGAAACGAACAGCTATACCAAATAAGGAGAGAATGAACATGTTTAACTTAAAGCATTAAAGAGTATTGTTAGTAAATCACCTGCATGAAGTTTATACTTACGAGTATAGATGAATTTGTAAAGAACTAATTTGAGTAATTCCTTACTCTTTGAGTACCAACCGTTACGCTGACATAAGAAACTCGTAAAGTATAATGCGCAACATTATACGTAAGAGAACGCTGAGGCCTCCATTAAGGCTGATTAGGTGGAAATCCTAAGTATTCGTGTACTATAAATAAAGAATCCCTGATAAGGTCAAGTGGGTGTCCTGAAAAATCGGACAGCTTGTGAGTTTTGCAACTTTTAGATAAAAAGTCCCTCAATCGCCTAGATTGTTGTAATGCTGATATACTTGGAGATTCGTTGAATTGATGATAAGTTGTTTATATTGCATCTAATAGTGATATGAACTAGGCACAAAAAACTGTTTCGTATTGATTGATCAGCTACAGTAAAAAGAAGGTCTGATCCGGGCATGTGTCACAGCTATTATATAGTGACATTACATATTTATTTTTGTTTTCGATATTTTTACGGCAATAGAAATTACCAAAATTATCAAACATTTACAGATTTTGGATACGTAGTGTTACTCTAAGTCATTGAATTGACCAATTCCATCTGTCTACTTTCATAGCTTTTTTAAAGCGGCTCTAAGAGACTGAGCAGACTAACTGAATTGAAGAGAAAAGAGTAACATGCGAATTTTAAAAGTAAAACTAGTTATTAATCCACCCTATCAAAAAAGGGTATAAATCAAGAAAGGAACAAAAAATTATGGCAACTAACAATTCTAATTTCGACATGAACAAGTACCGGGCTATTCTGGCTACTTGGAATCTTATTGGTCAAACTTTGTGTTGCATCGAAGCTGACAATATGGACCTGAGTCACAATGACAAAGTACGTGAAGGTCTCTTACGGCTTACTAAGCCCTTACGGAAATATTCAATCAAAATGATTGACATTACTTCTGCTAAACTCGATCCACTTCCGGATGAAAACGGTATGGTTATTACTCTGAATGGTGATACTACCTTGCAGTTCCCGCTTGCTCCGTGTGAGTTTAAAGAAGTATCTATGGAAACCGTTACGGCTGCTATTAAGAAAATGGAAGATACCAAGGAAACTACGTTCTTCCGGGATCTCAATCGTCTGACTGATGTTGTTACTAAGCTGAACAAGATCGAGAAGAAGAAAGCAGATGATCTCTTGGAAGAGATCGTTGGTTGGTCTTCGGCTTATGACGATATCAACAAAATTCTTGTAACAAATAACGATGAATATTACCGGTCACTCGGATTGAAGGAGTAAGTAGGTTATGGAAGGAATGCAATTAATTTCTGAATCCCGTAAAAAACTACTTCGATTACTCTTAGAGGATCCGCGCATTGGTGAATTAGTTCTTGTAAATGGAGAAAAAGCAGCATCTGTAGTTATCAAAGACGATGGGTCGACAACTTTCAGATCTATTCCAGATACTTGGTGGGCATGGCTTTTCCGCTATGGTCACAAAAGAACTATGTCATTTTCGGATCTAGCGTTTCTTATCAGAGACGCACTTGCTCGGTATACACCGGCTTCGAGTAGATTCCGGGATGCAATTAAGGACGAAATTGTAGATCATGCTATTGATAGTAAGAACTATGATTACGTCGTGGACAGACTGTTTTTAAACGCTATTCTAGGTGTAACGGAAGGCGAATATAAACTCAAACGTGGAGGTGAATTACGGCAACCTGACAACAATAGCTGTAAAGACCAAGGGACAAATTACCGGAGAGTAGGTAAGACCACAATCGGAATTGATCTAGGTGGAGGATGTATTCCAGTAGATCTTTATATCGAGGAAAAGTAGTATCTACAATCTAAAAAAACAATTCGTTCAAGTTTAAGCGTTAAGCAGATGTAACGCTTTATCATACACTTAAAATTGAACAAAATTTCTGCAATATCTAAGTAACAAAGTAAAAAAGTATATGGATGATGTATGAAGTATATGAAATACAGAGTAACAAAGATAAAGCACAAATTCTGTAAATTTTAAGAGCCTCAAGACGATGGGTCGAGGCTTCTTAAATTTACTTTCTACACGCTCGCAATACGTACGCCGTAACTGACGTATAATAAGGAAAGCCACGAGAAGAAGAAGTGTGCTGCTAGATCGATTTAGATGCGAGCACAACAGGTGACGGTTTCTAGTATATTTAATCAACATAAGTATCAACTAAATATAAAAGAAATCAAATGAATAACAATATAGTAAAAGTAGACTATTTAATAGCAAAACGTGACCAATTAACTGCTGATATAAACAAATATTGGCGTATCATAAATACTGAGAATGTAATTAAGAAAGGGTTCAGTCGTAATTACGATATGAAAAACCTACTTGAGAAAATCAAAGAGCTTTATGAAGAGCAGGTAATAGTTAAACTACGTATCCAATGTGTAAATATGGGGATGAAACTGAAGGAGTTATCTCCGGATGCTAATGTAGTTAATATCTATCGTCTATCTGCCATGAAAGAATATAGCGTTCGTCTTGGATTTGTAAATACTATCAATCCAACTCAGAAGGCTAAGAAAGGGAAACGTAAACTGCCGGTAACAGAAGTGTTAACGCACAACTACATTAAAGCCCGTCAGGCTGAATGTCAGTTAGTGATCAACGAACTCGATAAGAAAGTTAAAGAGTTCAATAGTAAGATGGAGGTTGATCTCTCCGAGGCACCAATGTGTCTTGCTGCATAAGTAGCAATTACAAAAAAGGGCGAGAAATCGCCCTTAACAAACCTATTACAAACTATTTAAATTTATCAAAAAATGAATAAGACATCTCAAGTGAAGAATAATACATATATCAATTATTGGACAGAGCAAGGTTTAGCAAGTAAGAAAGCTAACCAGGAACAAAAAGTGAAAGATAGCAATAATCCTCATTATATGCTCCGTCATCCAGTACTTGATGAACTAACGTTTGCAACGCCAGTAAAAAAAGAGCTTACTAAGAAGGCTCCGAAGTCAGAACGTTATGAAAAATTGCCGTTTAGTCATAAACACAATTTACTAGTTGCACAGGCATACGGTAAAGAAAACCGATTGCTTAAACAACAAACTGCTCGTGCACTCCATGAAAAACGAATCAAGGAGATCATTGAGAAACAGAAGGATTTTCGCTTTAAAAAGACACAAGAGTCCCGAAAGAATAAAGAAAAGACTAATTGGTTAGTAGTATATCGATTAGATCGTAATAAGCTTCCGTATGCTTTTAGTAGTAACCCTAGTAATAAGAGCGTAGAGGAACTTAGACACATCGGAGAAGGGCTTCGTGATAAGTTAGAACAGAAATGGGAAGACTTTGCAAGTATTCGTATATATACACAAGAAGGCATAAAAGAAGATCATCCACGTTATTATATATATAAACATGCCGCGTAATCCAGATCAAATTGACTGCATTATGATTAAAAGGAATGCAGAGAAGTCCATAAAAGTAAATGGACAAGTACGATTAGGGCAAGCAGTGTTTGCAGAAGCATATCGCTTGTACCCTGATGCCACAAACAATCTACGAAACACAAAGTATGATTGTTACTATGATGATTCTAGAATAGATTTATTTCTACTAGAATTACAAACTTCATAAATTTATCTTTAGACGTAGTTTTCTCGTTCTAGGAAAAACGAGATGTTTCCCGTACACTTAACTGCTATACATATATAGCTGTATAGCAAGGTAGTGGTTTTTGTAAAATCCGTGTCTAATAAGGTTTAAGACGAAGGTTCGAATCCTTCTACGGGATCTAAACTAATCTTTAATTTATATGCAAATCAGAGGTAAAACCGTATTTGTATATGATATCGAAGTATTTCAAAATATCTTTCATTGTTCTGCTATTAATACAGAAACAAAAGAAATACATAAGTTTGAAATATCTCCTCGTAAAAATCAGTTATCTGAACTTATATCATTCTTTAAACAAGTAAATTCACCTGTTTCGTGGAATGATAATTATACTACTAACTGTAGTATTGATTCAGATAAAATATTCTGCGGTTATAACAATTTACATTATGATAATCCTGTCATCAATTACATTATAGAGTATGAACATGTACTTGCTGAAAAGCCTGTACTTGTAATTACTAATTCTATATTTAATCTAAGTAGAGAAATTACTAACTCTGGAGAGAATATAGAAAAATGGAAAAGATGGAAATATCAAGTATGGTTTGATAGTTTTGATATTCTTACTATGCTTTACTCTAATAAACTTAGAGTAGGCTTGAAAGAAATTCAGGTTACCATGCAATACAAGAATGTACAGGAATTCGTATGTGATTGGAGTAAGCCTTTGCCTATTGAAGATTTTGACAGTATGATAGATTATAATATCAATGATATTGAATCTACTTCTGCATTACTTGATAGGTGTAAGAAAGATATTGATTTGCGATTAGCTATTGAAGACGAGTATGGTGTAAAAGTTCTTAGTAAAGACGGAGTGAATATTGGAATGAAAATTCTAACTCACAAATATCTTGAAAAGACAGGCTTAACATGGTGGGATATTAAAGACTTAAGATCTCCTCAAGCCTATATACCACTGAAAGATGTTATATTACCTTTTATCAAATATGATAGTCCTATACTTAAATCTGTACTAGATGAAATGAAAACTCAAGTAGTTTCTCCTGGCAGAAAAGGTTATGAAAAGAACTTTGTATTTGGTGGATTAAGGTATACTGTTGGAGTTGGTGGAATCCATTCTAAGAATGATCCCGAAATAGTAATTCCAGCAGAAGATGAAATGCTTATCGATATTGACGTTGCGTCACTATATCCAAGTATGTTAATAGAATATGGATTTTATCCTAAACATTTAGGTCCAGAATTCTTAGAAGTATATTCTCAGATTAGATCTGAAAGAATAGAAGCCAAACATAACGGAGATAAAATTAAAGATAGTACATTAAAGTTAGCACTTAATGGTTTGAGTGGTAATCTTCAAAACGAACATAACTTCTGTTACAGCCCATTCGCAGTAATGCAGATTAGAATTAACGGGCAGTTATTATTATTAATGTTAGCAGAGAAATTAGTAGAGCTAGGGTGCAGAATAGTACAAGCAAATACTGATGGTTTATTTGTCTTACTTAAGAAATCTATATATGATAAAGTAAACAACGTATGTAGAGAGTGGGAACAATTAACTAAACTAACATTAGAAGAAGATCGTTTTGAAGCTATGTATCAGTATGCAATCAATGACTATATTGCGGTCAAAGAGGGATATACTGATATACGAGATCGTTTTCTTGCAGGAGAACAGATTGTTCAAAAGAAGAAAACAGGAGAACTATATAAGTCTATCGAACAAATTCAGGATGACTATATTAAGCAAAAAGGAATGTTCATTACTAAAGTACAATTAGGTAAAGGGCTAACTCCTAAGATTATACCAGAAGCAGTTATTAAATATTTTGTTGACGGTATTCCCGTAGAAGATACTATTAAAGGTTGTAAAGACATTAAGAAATTCTTAATGGCTGAGAAGACTGGTAAACAGTGGAATGTAGAATATATGAAAGAAGATATTCAAAGAACTAATAGGTTCTATGCATCTACTAATGGTGGATATCTATGGAAATGGAAACAAGTAGGTAATGCTGAGAAGCAATATCAGAACATGCTTGCTGCATCAGGTGTAACATTGCTTAATAAGTTTGATGATAAACCAATTGAAGATCGAAAGATTAATTATAGATATTATTTAAGAGAATGCTATA
>OFLZ01000378.1_pt1 | contig 37549 bp, 30 predicted proteins | sample 1541321 | NCBI WGS metagenome assembly OFLZ01 (sample SAMN04209223, study PRJEB22552) | human gut metagenome | biome: gut; material: feces | host: Homo sapiens | place: USA: Oklahoma | reverse complement strand
CGCACCTGCTACGTGCAGGGCAGCCGCCGTCCGACGGACGGCCGCTACGGCGAGAACCCCAACCGCATGCAGCACTACTATCAGTTCCAGGTGCTCATCAAGCCTTCTCCGGTTAACGCCCAGGAGCTCTACCTGGGGTCTCTTGCCGCTATCGGTCTGGACCCCAACGACCATGACGTCCGCTTTGTCGAGGACGACTGGGAGAGCCCGACGCTCGGCGCCTGGGGCCTTGGCTGGGAGGTCTGGCTCAATGGCATGGAGGTCACGCAGTTTACGTACTTCCAGCAGGTGGGCGGCATCGAGGTCGACCCCGTGCCCGTCGAGATCACCTACGGCCTGGAGCGTATCGCCATGTACGCCCAGGGCGTTAACTCGGTCTACGACCTGGTGTGGAGCTACCTGCCCGACGGCACGCCCATGACCTATGGCGACGTGTTCCTCGAGAACGAGCGCGAGTTCAGTGCCTATAACTTTGAGGTCGCCAACGTCGAGATGATGCGTCAGAAGTTTGACGACTACGAGGCCGAGTGCCATTCCTGCCTGGAGCGCAAGCTGCCGCTGCCGGCATATGACTGCGTCATGAAGTGCAGCCACGCTTTCAACCTGCTCGATGCTCGTGGCGCGCTGTCCGCGGTCGAGCGTGCCAACTACATCCTGCGCGTCCGCGCCGTCGCCAAGGCGTGCTGCGAGGCCTACATGGCCGAGGTCGCCGGAGTCAACGAGAATGCCGATCAGGAAGGCGAGGTGGCGTAAGCCATGGCAGACGCTAAGGATTTCCTGTTTGAGATCGGTACGGAAGAAATGCCCTCCGCACCGCTGAACAATGCCGTCAAGCAGCTTGGCACCATGATCGCCAAGGGTCTCGACGAGGCCGGTCTGGCCCACGGCGAGGTCCGCGTGATCTCGAGCCCGCGCCGCCTGGCTGCGCTCGTTGCCGACGTCGCCACCGCGACCGACGAGGTTCACGAGGTCAAGCGCGGCCCCGCGGCCAACATTGCCTTCGATGCCGACGGTAACGCCACCAAGGCCGCCCAGGGCTTCGCCCGCAAGTGCGGTGTGGCTGCCGAGGATCTGGTCCGTCGCGAGGACACCGACGGCCGTGAGTACGTCTTTGCCGAGAAGAACATCCCTTCCGCCCCGGCCACCCCGATCCTGACGGCCCTGTGCGAGAAGACTATCGCTGGCCTGCAGTGGCCCAACTACCGCTCTCAGCGCTGGGGTCACGAGCATGCGACCTTTGTTCGTCCGGTCCGCTGGATTTGCTGCCTTTTGGGCGAGGACGTTGTGCCCGTGTCGTTTGCCGACGTGACGAGTGGCAATACCACGCGTGGTCATCGCGTGCTTGGCCCCGGTGACCATGTGGTCGCCAGCCCCGCCGTCTACGAGCAGGTGCTCGAGGACGCCGGCGTGCTTTCTGCCGAGCGTCGTCGCGAGGCCATCCTTGCCGGTATCGCCGAGGTCGAGGCCGCTCGCCCCGGCTGTCATGTCGACACGCCCAAGAAGGTCTTCGAGGAGGTCATCAACCTCTGCGAGTGGCCGACGGTGCTCGTCGGTACCTTCGATGAGGAGTTCCTCAAGGTCCCGCACGAAATTATCTGCGAGTCCATGCTCACCAACCAGCGCTACTTCCCGATCTATGACGGCGAAGGCAAGCTCACGCGTGAGTTCGTGGTCGTCTCCAACAGCAAGCCCGAGAACGCCGAGCGCGTGATCGACGGCAACGAGCGCGTTGTGCGTGCCCGTCTGGACGATGCCAAGTTCTTCTACGAGGAGGACCTGAAGATCTCCCTCGACGAGTTCCGCGAGCGTCTGGCCAAGGTCGCCTTCCAGGAGAAGCTCGGTAGCGTGCTCGCCAAGTCCGAGCGCATTGAGCAACTCGCGCTTGCCATCGCTCGCGAGGCCCATCTGGGCGCCCACCTGGCCGCCGATGCCGCTCGCGCCGCGCACCTGTGCAAGGCCGACTTGGTATCCAACGCCGTCGTCGAGTTCACGAGCCAGCAGGGCGTGATGGGCGGTTACTACGCCACCGCGATGGGGGAGAACGACGAGGTCGCCCACGCCATTCGCGATCATTATCGTCCCCGCTTTGCCGGTGACGAGCTGCCCGAGGGCACCGCTGGCTGCATCGTGGCCTGCGCCGACAAGCTCGATACCATCGCCGGTATCTTTGCCATCGGCGAGCCCCCGACCGGCTCTTCCGACCCCTACGCGCTGCGTCGTGCCGCTATCGGCATCATCAACATCCTGCGCGACCGTCTGCCGATCGACCCCACATCGCTCATCGACTTCGCCCTCGAGCTCTATAGCGAGCAGGGCATTGAGTTCGACGCCGCCGAGGTCGCCCAGCAGGTTCGCGACTTCTTCCATGGCCGCCTGGTGAGCATGGCCCGCGACGAAAAGATCCCGGCCGATACCGTTGCCGCCGTCTCTGCGGTGCACATCATCGCCCCGTCCGTCTTCTTCGCCCGCTGCGCCGCCCTCGACGAGGCCCGCAAGAACGATGTCGAGACCTTTGACAACCTGGCTACGGCCTATGCCCGTGCCGCGCATATCTCCAAGCCCGAGCTGGGCGCGGAGTACGACCGCAGCCTGATGGGCGAGGCCGAGCTCGCGCTTGCCGATGCTTCCGAGGCTGCTCAGACTGCTGTCGATGCTGCCCTTGCTGCCGAGGACTACCCGGCCGCATTTGCCGCCCTCGCCGCCATGCGCGCGCCCATCGACCGTTTCTTCGATGAGGTCATGGTCATGGACAAGGACGAGCAGCTCCGCGATAATCGCCTTAAGCTGCTCAACCGCTTCGAGGCCGTTTTCTCCGGCATCGCCAACATCGGTGAGCTTGCCCGCAAAAAGTAAGCCAGCCTGCGCATAAGCGCTAAAGGAGCCCCGCATGGATTGCCCGGTCACCGCTCGTCCCACCGTTATCGTTATCTCCGACTCGCTCGGCGATACCGCTTGTGAGGTGGTGCTTGCGGCGTCCGGGCAATTTGATGAAGGGGCTTTTCGCGTTTTACGTCTGCCCAAGGTGACTTCCGTGGAGCAGGTCAAGTCATTTGTGGGGCCGCGCGTCGATGCCGACCATCGCGATATTGCCGTGTTTCACACCATTGTCGATCCGGCGCTTCGCGCCCGTGTGCTCGATTACCTGAGCATGCTGCATATTCGTTCAGTCGACCTGATTGGCCCGACGCTCGCCGTGCTGTCGTCGCTTATCGGTGTGCCGCCCAAGGGCGTTGCCGGCGTGATTCACAAGACCGATGACCGCTACTTCCATCGCATCGAGGCCATGGAGTATTTTGTTGAGCACGATGATGGGCGCGGTTGCGACGATCTTTCAGGTGCCGATATCGTGCTGCTGGGCGTATCGCGCACGTCCAAGACGCCGCTGTCGATGTATCTGGCCTATCAAGGTTACAAGGTTGCCAATGTTCCGTTGGCCCATGGCATGGAGCCGCCGAAGTCGATTTACGAGGTTGACCCGATGCGCCTGTTCGGCCTGATTTCGACCGTCGATGTGATTTCCGAAATTCGCGATAGCCGCTTGGGCGATGATTACGCTCGTGCCGTTGCCGGCTCCTATGCCGAGCCCGAGAGCGTGCACAGCGAGCTCGAGGAAGCCCGTGCCCTCATGAAGCGCCTAGGCTGCTTTGTGGTGCGTACCGACGGCAAGGCCATCGAGGAAAGCGCTGCCGAGATCATTAGCCACTTGGAGGAAATCCAAGAAGCCCGTGCCCGCCGCGCCGCCCGTCGAGCCTAATAGTAGCAGCATTTTGATAAAGCGATTTAGCAAAAATATCGCATCTGACCTGCACTTTCTTACAATGGTATCTTCATAAGGTAACCACCTTTACCTACCGTTTACCGCCAGTTTTAGCACGTTTACCAAACCGCGCATCCTCTGCTTAAGCCCGCTCAAAACCCGCCGTATAGTTCCCTCACGGCCCGCATCTGGCGGGTCGATTCGTTACCACGGTCGTGCGCGTAAGTGCATGGAAGGGGAAGTATCGTGAGCGATTGCAAGAGGGTTTACCGTTTTGGAACCGACGCCCAGGGCACCTGTGTCACCGAGGGCGACAAGTCCATGAACTTCGTGCTTGGCGGCAAGGGCGCTAACCTTGCCGAGATGAGCCGTATCGGCCTGCCGGTTCCCGGTGGCTTTACCATTACCTGCCAGACTTGCGTCGAGTACTCCGGTGCCGGCAACGTGTGGCCCGAGGGCGCACTCGATGAGATCGTTGCCGCCGAGGCGGACCTCGAGGCCCGCTGCGGCAAGAAGCTCGGCGACGCCTCCGATCCGCTGCTCGTGTCGGTTCGTTCGGGCGCTCCGTTCTCCATGCCCGGTATGATGGACACGGTCCTCAACTTGGGCCTCAATGACGATTCCGTCCAGGGCCTCATCGCGCAGACGCAGAACCCGCGTTTTGCTTGGGATAGCTACCGCCGCTTTATCCAGATGTTTTCCAATGTCGTCATGGGCGTTGACGCCGACCTGTTCGAGAACGCCCTGACCCAGGCCCGTCTGGTCGCCGGCGTTCGCGTCGATTCCGAGCTTTCGGCCGAGGACCTTCAGGAACTCGTCGAGACCTTTAAGGGCATCTTCTCCGAGAACGTCGATGCCTCCCTGTATCCCGAGCTCGAGGTCGCTGACGGCAAGCCCGTTTTCCCGCACGACCCGGAGCTTCAGCTACGCCTTGCAATTCAGGCCGTCTTTGGCAGCTGGATGAACGAGCGTGCCTGCATCTACCGCAAGCAGCATGGCATTTCCGACGACCTCGGCACCGCCGTCAACGTGCAGGCCATGGCCTTTGGCAACAAGGGCGAGACCTCTGCGACAGGCGTCGCCTTTACGCGTAATCCGGCCGACGGCACCAAGGAGTTCTACGGTGACTTTTTGGTTAATGCTCAGGGCGAGGACGTCGTCGCCGGTATCCGCAACACCGAGCCGATCACCGACCTCAAGACCACCCCGGGCCTCGAGTCCGCAGGTGAGGAGCTCGAGCGCGTGTTCCTGACGCTCGAGGATCATTACCGCGATATGTGCGATATCGAGTTCACCATCGAGCAGGGCAAGCTCTGGATGCTCCAGACCCGCGTGGGCAAGCGTACCGCCACCGCCGCCCTGCGCATCGCCATCGAAATGGTCGAGGAAGGCCTGATCACCCGCGAAGAGGCCGTGAGCCGCATCGATCCCGCGCAACTCGACCAGCTCCTTCACCCGCAGTTTGACGCCTCCAAGAAGTACGAGGCTCTCGCCAGCGGTCTTAATGCCAGCCCCGGTGCCGCCGTGGGCGAGGTCGTGTTCTCGAGCGACGACGCTGTCGCGCGTTCCGCCGAGGGTCACAAGGTCATTCTGGTTCGTTGGGAGACCAACCCCGACGACCTGAAGGGCATGGTAGCCGCCGAGGGCATCCTGACCAGCCACGGTGGCAAGACGAGCCATGCCGCCGTTATCGCCCGCGGCATGGGTACGCCCTGCGTCTGTGGCGTTGAGCGCTTCCATATCGACGCCGCCGAGAAGGTCGTGCGCATCGAGGGCAGCGACCGCGTGCTGCACGAGGGCGACGTTATCTCCATCGACGGCACCCAGGGTATCGTCGTCGACGGCGCCGTTGACCTGGTCTCCGCCGAGCTCACCGGCGATCTGGACACCATCCTATCCTGGGCCGACGAGATTCGCCTGGACGAGACCGGTGGCCATGCCAACCATGTGCGCGTTAATGCCGACAACCCCGAGGATGCCGCGCTCGCGCTCGAGTTTGGCGCCGAGGCCATCGGCCTGTGCCGCACCGAGCACATGTTCCTGGGCGACCGCAAGAACATCATCCAGAGCTTTATCCTGTCTGACGATGAGGCCGTGAAGCAGCAGGCCCTGGCCGACCTGCTCAAGGTTCAGACCGAGGACTTCCTGGCGATGTTCAAGACCATGTCCGGTCGCGATGTGGTCGTCCGCCTGCTCGATCCGCCGCTTCATGAGTTCCTGGATAATCCTCGCGAGCTCGAGGTCGCCATCACCAAGAAGGAAGCCGCTGGCGCCAGCGAGGAAGAGCTTGCCGTCCTGCGCGCCCGCCTGCGTCGTATCGACGGCATGGTCGAGTCCAACCCGATGCTCGGCCTACGCGGCGTGCGCCTGTCCATCGTCTTTAGCGATCTGCCGCTCATGCAGGTCCGCTCCGTCGCCACGGCTGCCGCTCGCCTCATCAAGGAGGGCGTCGATCCGCGTCCCGAGATTATGGTCCCGCTCGTTTCCATTACGGCCGAGCATGTTCAGACCCGCGAGGTTATCGAGCGCGTGATCGCCGAGGTTTCCGACGAAGAGGGCGTCGAGCTCAATATTCCCGTGGGCACGATGCTCGAGCTGCCGCGCGCCTGCATGGTCGCTGACGAGATCGCCCATCACGCAGACTTCTTCTGCTTTGGCACCAACGACCTCACGCAGATGACCTTCGGTTTCTCGCGTGACGACGCCGAGGCCAAGTTCATCCCGCTGTACATGCATAAGAAGATCTTGAAGGACAATCCCTTCGAGACCATTGACACGGCAGTACTCGAACTGGTGCGCATGGCTGTCGAGAAGGGCCGCGCCACCAACCCTGATATGCACTTTGGCGTGTGCGGCGAGCACGGCGGCGACCCCAAGTCCATCAAGGGCCTGTTTAACGTGGCCGATGTGGACTATGTGTCCTGCTCGCCCTACCGCGTGCCCCTCGCACGCCTGGCTGCCGCCCAGGCCAAGCTCGAGGCCAAGCGTTCCGCCTAACGTTTTGGGTCTAGACGCCTAGCGTAGCCCCCTTCATGCCGCCCGCCTCATTCGTGAGGCGGGCGGTTATCATGTGCGGGTTTTGTCTTTTTGTCTGCGTAAAAAATTGTTCTTGCAGCAGAAACCCGCGCGTGTATACTCGAATACGTTTGTTCAACTACGTGCCGGCCAAGGTGGTACGGCACCTCTAGAAGAGTAAGGAATTGCACATGGATTACATCCGCGCAATCGAGCGTCAGCAGATCCGCGAGGACATTCCTCAGGTTCGCGTCGCCGACAACGTCAAGGTTCACTACCGCATTAAGGAAGGCGACCGCGAGCGCATCCAGGTCTTCCAGGGCGACGTCATCCGCATGGCCGGCGCCGGTGCCCGCGAGACCTTCACCGTCCGCAAGATGTCCTTCGGTGTCGGTGTTGAGCGTACCTTCCCGCTTCACAGTCCCAAGATCGCCAAGCTCGAGGTCGTTCGTCATGGTCGCGTCCGTCGCGCCAAGCTGTACTACCTCCGCGACAAGGTGGGCAAGGCTGCTCGCATCCCCGAGAAGCGCTAAGAAGATCGCAGCGTCTGTCCACTCGTTTGGACGTAAGGGTCACCTTCGGGTGGCCCTTCTTTTTATCCGATTTGCATGCAAGGAGGGCCTGGTATGGCCAATATGACGAGCTCGGTTTCGGCATCGCAAGTTGCTGGCGAGCTGGCGAGCGCTACGTTTGAGGAGATTCCCGCCCTCGTGGAGCATTATCGCGAGGATCCGCGCCAGCAGGTGATCAAGGCTTGCGAACGCGCCCTCAAACGCCATGCCAAAGAGCTTGCCGAGCGCGAGCGCGTCAATGACATGTACGAGCTTATGCATGAGCTTGGCGGCGATGGGGTGGTCGTTGGTGTCGACGAGGTGGGTCGCGGATCGGTGGCCGGTCCTTTGACGGTATGCGCTGTCTGCCTTCCTATGGAGCCGCGCGTCTGGGGCATCAACGATTCCAAAAAGCTCACGCCGGCGCGCCGCGAGTTGCTCTCAGTGAAGATTGCCGAGGTGGCGACGGCGATCGGTTTTTGCCATATCGCGCCTAAGGATATCGATGAGATGGGCATGGCCCGTGCTATCCGTACCGCCGTTGCAGGCGCCGTGGCCGATACAGGGCTCGAGCCCGATTGCGTGCTTATGGATGGCAACCCCTTGGGCGCCGTTCCTAACGAGCGCGATGTGGTGAAGGGCGATGCCAAGATCGCCTGCATCGCCGCGGCGTCCATCATGGCCAAGGTCACGCGTGACGAGATGATGGTCGAGTACGACGCCGAGTACCCCGAGTACCATCTGGCCGAGTCGAAGGGCTATGCAAGCCCCGAGCATATCGAGGCCATTCGCAAACATGGACTTTGTCCGCTGCACCGCGTGAGCTTTTGCGGAAACTTTCTGCAGACTGAGCGCCTTTTCTAGGCCAATTGTGGAGACAGGGACCTCTGGGGTTTTATAAACCTGCTGGTAGCGGGCCGTATGCAACACCATTGCTGCGTACGGCCCGTTTTTTGACGGCATTTGGTCAGCTTTTGGTTTGCTTCCTGTACTTACCCGCATGAAAGGTGCCCTCATCATCGGGGCAATGCAGTGTGCGGGAAAGGAGACCCCATGAGTGCCGCAAGCAAAAAGAGCAAGACGCAGCAGCTCAAGGAGCGTTGGGAAAACGGCGAGCTCGACTGCGGGGCGATGACGCCCGAGTTTATCAAGGGACTCAGTCCCCGTGAGCTGGGCATGCTGGGCGAGCTGATCACCATCGACTACTTTAACGAGCGCGGCTACACCTTGCTGGAGCAGGGTTATCGTTGCACCGAGGGCGAAGCCGATCTGGTGCTGCTCGATGAGCTTGACGATGTCGTGGTGATGGCCGAGGTCAAGACCAGGCGCGTCGCCCTGGATTGCACCACGCGGGTCTTTCCCGAGGAGGCCGTGGATGCCCAAAAGCAGCGTCGGTATCGCCGTATCGCAAGTTGCTATCTCATGGAGCACTATCCGCTCAAGGCGATCCGCTTCGATGCAGTGGGTGTCACCATTCGCGGCGGGCATATCGCCGAGATCGAGCATCAGTACAACGCGTTCGATTGGCAGGTGTCGTGATGGCGTTCGAGACGTTTGCCGTTCACGCGGCCTGCATCCGCGGTGTCGAGGCGATTCACGTCACGGTCGAGGTCTCGCTTGCCGGCGGCGTTCCGGGCATTCAGATGCTCGGCATCCCGAGTATGGAGGTGATGGAGTCACGTGGTCGTATTCGCTGTGCGATGCGCTCGGCCGGCTTTGAGATCCCGCGCTCGGGCATTACGGTCAATCTGGCGCCCGGCGATATTCGCAAGACCGGTAGCGGCTTTGATCTGCCCATCGCCATCGCGGTTCTAGCGGCCGATGGTCAGATTCCCCGCGACAACCTCGATCGTTGTCTTATCGCCGGCGAGCTCGGCTTGGACGGCACGGTGCTTCCTGTCAAAGGCGAGGTGGCGTTTCAGCTATTGGCTCGCGACATGGGGCTGTCTTTTATCGCCGGCAGGTCCGACCAGCATGTGCCACTCGCGGGCGTGGATTGCGGCTTTATCGACCATCTGTCTCAGCTTGCTCACGGCATGGGCGATGCCGCACGGCACTACTTGGATTCCGAGGGTGTCGAGGCGACCTTTGAGCCCGAGCTCGACTATGCAGACGTGCTGGGGCAGGAAGTCGCTAAACGCGGCATGGCGCTTGCGGCGGCAGGAGAACTCGGCTTGCTCATGATTGGGTCCCCGGGATCGGGCAAGACGATGCTCGCACGCCGTATGACCGGCATCCTGCCCGAGCTTTCCGTCGAGGATCAACAGGAGGCGCTGTGCATCCATTCGGTTTTGGGCGAGAACATTGATGGCTTGTTGGCGGGGCACCGGCCCTTCCGCAGTCCCCATCACAGTATTTCGACCGCAGGCCTTATCGGCGGCGGACGCCCGGTGCACCCGGGTGAGATCAGCCTTGCTCATGGCGGCGTGCTATTTTTGGACGAGCTTGCCGAGTTTCCCACGGGTGTGCTGCAGACACTGCGTCAGCCCATCGAGCGCGGCTATGTGAGGATCGTGCGCGTCGACGGGGCCTTTACCTTCCCGTCGCGCTTTCAGCTGCTGGCTGCGAGCAATCCCTGCCCCTGCGGCTTTTTGGGCGATCGTGAGGTACCGTGTCGCTGCTCGGCGGCGATGGTCGAGCGCTATCGGTCTAAACTGCGCGGTCCTTTGGCCGACCGTATCGACATGATGATCGATGTGACCCGTCCCGACCCTCAGGTGATTATCGAGGGCGCGGAGGGTATGTCGTCGGCCGAGTTACGTGACTACGTTGTGCGCGGTCGCGCTTTTCGCGCTTGGCGCGAATCCCGTATGGACGATGCTGATGCCGAGGCCGAGGATGACGAGACACGGTCCATTGACGGCGTCGTTTCGACCTTTGAGCTCGATGATGCGGCGGAGAAGTGTGTGCTCGGCCTGTCCAAACGCACGCATCTCACGGGCCGCGGCATCGTGCGCCTGGTGCGTATCGCGCGTACAATCGCTGACGTCGCCGAGAGCGAGCAGGTGACGCAGGACCATGCGCTCGAGGCGGCGATGTACCAGGGAAGGAGGGACCAATGATAGCCGAGGGGACCTTTGAACTGCATCCAGGTGATGCGTTGTATCCCGAGACCGTATTGGAGCTTTCTGATGTACCCCAGACGCTTTATGTGCGTGGCAATCCCGAGGTGCTTTCGACACCCGCGCTCTCCATCATCGGCGCGCGCAAGGCCTCGCCGTATGGTCTTGCCGTGGCAGAGCTTGCGGCAAAGGTGGCGGTCGAGGCGGGAGTGACGGTAGTTTCGGGCGGCGCGGTCGGTTGTGACCAGGCCTCGGGTTGGGCTGCGGTCAACGCCGGCGGCAAACACGTCGTGGTGCTGGGGACGGGCGCCGACGTGGTCTACCCGCGTTCGAGCGCGGGGCTTATTATGCGCACGCTCGATACGGGTGGCGCGGTCGTGTCGATCTCTCCGTGGGGCATGGGTCCGCGCAAGTTTGCCTTTCCGCGTCGCAATCGCGTGATCGCGGCCCTGTCGCAAGCCCTCTTTGTATCCGAGGCGGGTATGCCTTCCGGGACGTTTTCTACAGCCGAGGCTGCTATGGATTTGGGGCGCGAACTTCTTGCCGTGCCGGGGTCGATCCTATCGCCCGAGTCGCGTGGCACGAATTACCTCATTGCGAACGGTGCCTGCTGCATTGTCGACGAGGAGTCCATCGAGATGGCTATCTCTCGCATATACGGCACCCTGCGCTACTCGCGCCCCGATGCTCCCGGCATTGCCGACCTGAATCCAACACAGCAGACCGTGATGCATGCGCTCATCGCCTCGCCGCTCAAGGTCGACGACATCGCGGCGCTCGTCTCACTCGATGCTGTCGGCGTACTCAAACTCTTGGGTTCGCTTGAACTCGAGGGCCTTATCGAGCGCATGATGGATGGAAGGTATGCGCCCTCCAAGTTTGCCCTTCACGCCCAGACGCCCTTCGGTCACAATGGAAAACGTGTCAATTAGAAAGGTGTTTGCAGATGCAGTTCGATCAGGTGACGGTTATCGGTGGCGGTCTGGCGGGTTCGGAATGCGCGATCCAGCTGGCAGACCGCGGGTTTGCCGTAAAGCTGTGCGAGATGCGCCCCCAGGTGAGCTCCCCGGCTCACCATACCGATCACCTGGCAGAGCTCGTCTGCTCCAATTCGTTTAAGTCGACCCGTCCGGATTCCGCGGCTGGTTTGCTGAAGGCCGAGCTTAAGCGCATGGGTTCAGTCCTGCTCGATTGCGCCCATCGCGCGGCTGTTCCCGCCGGCGGTGCCCTGGCGGTCGACCGCGTCAAGTTTTCCGAGCTTGTCGAGGCCGAGGTTGCCGCCCGTCCCAATATCGAGGTCGCGCACGGCGAGGTCACGCAGATTCCCGAGGGCCACGTGGTCATTGCCGCGGGCCCGCTGTGTTCACCGGCGCTGAGCGAAGAGGTCATGAAGCTCGTCGGTGGCGACGCCCTTGCGTTCTTCGATGCCGCGGCGCCGATCGTCGATGCCTCCACGCTCGATATGGACGTGCTGTTTTCGCAGTCGCGCTACGAGGAGCAGGGGAGCGGCGACTATCTCAACGCTCCGCTCAACAAGGAGGAGTACGAGGCCTTTATCGAGGCACTTACCACGGCCGACCGCGTGGTGCTCAAAGACTTTGAGGGCGGCGATCTGTTCCAGGCCTGCCAGCCTGCCGAGGAAGTTGCGCGCACCGGCAAGGACGCCATTCGCTTTGGCGCCATGAAGCCAGTCGGCCTCACCGACCCGCGTACCGGACGTCGCCCCTGGGCGGCGATTCAGCTGCGTGCCGAGAACAAGGAGAAGACCGCCTATAACCTGGTGGGCTTCCAGACAAACCTGACCTTTGGCGAGCAGAAGCGCGTCTTCCATATGGTGCCGGGCCTGGAGAACGCTGAGTTCTTCCGCTACGGTGTCATGCACCGCAATACCTTTGTCGACGCCCCGCACGTGCTCGATGGCACCTTTGCCGTGCCCGGTACCGGCGTGCGCCTGGCCGGTCAGATCACCGGCACCGAGGGGTACATGGAAGCCGTGGCGACCGGTCTGCTCGCGGCGCTCAACACCTATGCCGAGGCTATCGGTGTCGCGGGCGTCGAGTTGCCGCGCGTGGGCGCCCTGGGTGCGCTCGTGGGCTATGCGACCGATCCTGCCACCGTGGGCTATCAGCCTATGCATGTCAACTTTGGCCTGGTGCCGCCACTCGGGGATGGTAAGCGCCGCAGCAAGCGCGACCGCTACCAGGCCTATGCGGACCGTGCGCTCGAGGCCCTTGATGCCTATCTGGCCACTCGTCCTGATCTGTTTGGAGGCGACCGGTCATAGCCTTTGACCTGTACGACACCGTCGACTCGTTTATCGCCTATATCTCACGTGTCGAGGGACTTTCTCCCAACACGGTGACGGCCTACGGCTCGAGGCTGGAGCGCTTTGCTGCCTGGTGCGAGCGCGAGGATATCGATGCTTTCGCTGCCGACGTGCGCACCATTCGCCGCTATCTTGCCGAGCTTTCGCGTGAGCAGGTGGCTCCCCGAACGCTTGCGGCGCATCTGTCGGCTATCCGATCGCTCTATCGATGGATGGCTGCCGAGGGGGTCGTGGAGGGCGATGTGGTCTCGGCAATTTCCTCGCCCAAGCTCCCGCGCGATCTACCTGGTGTGCTGACGACCCAACAGGTGGAGGCGCTGCTCATGACGCCTGATACCTCAACACCCGCGGGACTGCGCGATGCGGCGATGCTCGAGCTGCTCTATGCCTCGGGCGCCCGTATCTCTGAGCTCGCAGCACTCAATGTGGAGTCCATTGCGTGGTCCGAACGCACGCTGCGCCTGTGGGGCAAGGGGAGCAAAGAACGTATCGTCCCTCTGTATCGTCGTGCGCTCGAGGCGACGCGTCTCTATATTGAGGAGGGAAGGCCGGAGTTGCTCGCTCAGGCAAAGCGTCGTGACCCCGCTACCGGGCCGCATCCGCTGCTTATATCGGCGCGCGGTAATCGCATGAGTGCCGCCATGCTCAGGCGGCGGTTTCATATGCTGGCGACGCTCGCCGGCATTCCGGCCGACATCGCCCCGCATGCGATGCGCCATACCTTTGCGACCGACTTGCTCGAGGGCGGCGCGGACCTGCGCTCGGTTCAAGAGCTGCTGGGTCATGCGAGCCTGTCCACGACGCAGATCTACACGCATCTCACACCCGATCGGCTCAAACGTGCCGTGGCTCAAGCCCATCCCCGAGGCGAATAGTGGCTGGGACGCCCCGCGCCGCACTCAGGTGTGTGGTTTTGATTGCGGGTTGGCAGGAAGAAGCATTCCTGCTATCATTCATCGGGTTGCTTCACGGCAACATGTTTTTATCACGCACGCGCGGCTACTTCATACCGTGGTGCCCGGGCTTTGGTAGCACATGTCCGGGTTGGTTTTGGAGGATGACCCCGCGCGGAGGCAAACCACAGGAGGTTTAACATGGCTACCAAGATTAATATCCGCACCCTGCTCGAGGCCGGCTGCCACTTCGGTCACCAGACCCGTCGCTGGAACCCCAAGATGAAGCCGTTCATCTTCGGTGAGCGCAACGGCATCTACATCCTCGACCTCAAGCAGACCATCCTCGACGCCGACCAGGCCTACACTTTCGTCAAGAACGTCGCCAAGGGTGGCAATGTGCTGTTCGTCGGCACCAAGAAGCAGGCTCAGGAGGCCGTCAAGAACGCCGCTGAGCGCGCCAACATGCCTTATATCAACCAGCGTTGGCTCGGCGGTATGCTGACCAACTTCGTCACCATCCGCTCCCGCATCAACCGCATGGAGGAGCTCGAGGCCATGGTCGAGGACGGTCGCATGGCAGTGCTCCCCAAGAAGGAGCAGGCTGTGCTCGGCAAGGAGCTCACCAAGCTCCAGACCAACCTCGGTGGCGCCCGCGACATGAAGGGTCTGCCCCAGGCTCTCTTTGTCATCGACACCAAGCGCGAGGAAAACGCCATCAAGGAGGCTCAGCGCCTGAACATCCCCGTCGTCGCTCTGATCGACACCAACTCCGATCCCGACGAGGTCGAGTACGGCATCCCCTGCAACGATGACGCTATCTCTGCTGTCACCCTTATGTGCGAGCTCATGGCTGACGCCTGCCTCGCTGGCTCCGGCAAGGAGCAGGTCTCCGAGGCCGAGATGGCCGCTGAGCCCAAGGCCGAGTAAATCAGTCTTAGTTAATTCTTTTTCATCTCTTTGAAAGGAACCACAATGGCCCAGATTACCGCCGCTATGGTCAAGCAGCTCCGCGAGATGACCGACTCCCCGATGATGGAGTGCAAGAAGGCTCTCGTCGAGGCTGACGGCGACATGGACGCCGCTGTCGACGTTCTTCGTAAGAACGGCCTTGCCAAGGCTGCCAAGAAGGCTGGCCGTGAGACCAACGAGGGCGCTGTCGCCGCGTTCGTCTCCGAGGATGGCAAGACCGGCGCTCTGCTCGAGCTCTCCTGCGAGACCGACTTCGTTGGCTCCAACGCCAAGTTCACTGGCTTTGCTTCCAAGGTCGCTGAGGTTGTCGCTACCACCGAGCCTGCTGACGTCGTCGCTCTGCTCGAGAAGCCGATGGGCGAGGAGACCGTTTCCTCCGAGCTCACCGAGATGATTCACATCATGGGCGAGAACATGAAGATCTCTCGCTTCGCTGCCCGCAAGGCCGAGAACGGCGCGCTCGCTTCTTACATCCACATGGGTGGTAAGATCGGCGTCCTCGTCGAGTTTGCTTTCGAGAAGGCCGAGACCGCTCAGGCTGAGTCCTTCAAGGCCTTCGCTCACGACGTTGCCCTTCAGGTTGCCGCCGTCGCCCCGATCTGCGCTACCCGCGATCAGGTTCCGGCCGAGACCGTCGAGCACGAGAAGCAGATCTACATGGCTCAGGCTGCCGAGTCCGGCAAGCCCGAGGCTATCCAGGAGAAGATGGCTGTCGGCCGTCTGGAGAAGTTCTACAAGCAGTCCGTGCTCACCGAGCAGGAGTTCATCAAGGACAGCTCCCTCACCATCAAGAAGTACGCTGAGCAGGTCTCCAAGGAGCTTGGCGACACCATTACCGTCGTTGCCTTCGACCGTCTGGTCCGTGGCGAGTAAATAAGCTCTTGTAGCTGGTAATGAGCAGGCTGTGGGTTTTACTCACAGCCTGCTTTTTCATGGCTCCCCGTTAAGCCTTTGTTATCATATTGAGAGTCTAATTAAAGGAGGATCGCTTTGTCCGACATCCGATATAAACGCGTGCTTCTTAAGCTTTCCGGCGAAGCACTGATGGGCGACGGCCAATATGGCATCGACCCCAAGGTTACCGACCATCTTGCCAAGCAGGTCAAGGAGCTGCTCGCCGTTGGCCATGAGGTCGGCGTCGTTGTCGGCGGCGGCAATATTTTCCGTGGCATGGCCGGCGCTGCCGGTGGCATGGAGCGTGCTCAGGCCGACTACATGGGCATGCTGGCAACCGTTATGAACGCGCTCGCCCTGCAGGATGCCTTCGAGCACAACGATGTTCCCTGCCGCGTGATGAGCGCTATCCAGATGAACGAGATCTGCGAGCCCTATATTCGTCGCCGCGCTATCAACCATCTGTCCAAGGGCAACGTCGTCATCTTCGCTGCCGGTTCGGGCAATCCGTACTTTACGACCGACACCGCCGCGGCTCTTCGTGCGTGCGAGATCGGCGCCGAGATTCTGATTAAAGCCACCAAGGTTGACGGCATCTACGACAAGGATCCCGTCAAGTGCGCCGATGCCGTCCGTTTTGACAAGATTACCTATCACGAGGTTCTCGTTCGCGGCCTGCAGGTTATGGATTCCACGGCTACGGCTCTGTGCCAGGATAACCGTATGCCTATTTTGGTCCTCAACATCGATGGCGAGGACACCGTCAAGCGCGCGCTCGCGGGTGAGCCCGTCGGCACGCTCGTCTATCAGGAGGATTAAGCATGGCAGAGAACATCACCGCCCATATGGACAAGTCGCTCGAGTCCCTCAAGCATAACTTCTCCAAGGTCCGTACCGGTCGCGCCAACGCCAACATTCTGTCCGACATCACCGTTGATTATTACGGTGTTCCCACGCCGGTCACGCAGGTTGCCGCCGTCAAGACCCCCGAGGCTCACATGCTGCTCATCGAGCCGTGGGACAAGGCGCTCATCAACGCTATCGTCAAGGCCATCGGCGCTTCCGATCTGGGCATTACCCCCAACTCTGATGGCACCGTCGTTCGTCTGCCGTTCCCGGCGCCCACTGAGGAGCGCCGTCGCGAGCTCGTCAAGGAGTGCCGCGAGTACGCCGAGCAGGCCAAGGTGTCTATCCGTAACATCCGTCGCGACTTCAACAATAAGCTCGAGCGCGATGAGGAGCTCACCGAGGACGATGTCCGTCGCGAGCAGGCCAAGGTCCAGAAGCACACCGATGAGTATGTCGCCAAGGTCGAGGAGCTTCTGAAGGAAAAAGAAGCCGAGGTCATGGAGATCTAAGGTGCAATACGACGAGCATAAACTGGTCGAGTACTTTGCCGACGCCCCTGCGGGCGTCGGTTTTTCCGACCTTGACCTCAATAACATTCCGCACCATATCTCGTGCATCATGGACGGCAACGGTCGTTGGGCCACGTCGCGCGGTCTTGCACGCACCGAGGGTCATAAGGCAGGTATCCTCTCGCTGCGCGAGATCATTACCGCCTGCGTGCGCCTGGGCGTCGACGTGCTTTCTGCCTATGCGTTTTCTACCGAAAACTGGAACCGTCCGCAGCATGAGGTCAACGTCTTGATGCATCTGTTTGCCAAGACGTTTATCGACGAGCTGCCGCTTCTGAAGCGCGAAAACGTGCGCGTTGTCTTTTTGGGCGACATTTCCGCGCTGCCCAAGAAGACCCGCGACGTTTTTGAACGCGGTCTTGCCGAGTGCGCCGATCACACCGGTATGACGCTGGCGCTTGCCGTCAACTACGGCGCGCGTGCCGAGATTACCCGCGCTGTCCGTCAGATTGCACTCGACGCTGCCGCCGGTAAGATCGATCCTGCCGCAATTGATGACGACATGGTGGCTTCCCACCTCTATACTGCCGGCCTTCCCGATCCTGAGCTTGTGATTCGCACCTCTGGTGAGCTGCGCCTTTCGAACTATCTGCTGTGGCAGGTGGCTTATTCCGAGTTCTACGTCATCGATACCTATTGGCCCGACTTTGATCGTTGGGGCCTTGTCGACGCCATTTTGGCCTATCAGGGCCGTGACCGTAGGTTTGGTGGACTGAGCAAGACCGAGGAGGCTTAATCGTGTCCGATCGTCCCAAGGCATCTGCTCCCAAGACGCCTGCGCGCAAAGCTGCCACTGCGGGAGCGCCTGCAGCGAAGAGCGGCACCGGTTCGTGGCTGGCGGGCTTTATTACCCGTGCCGCCGCCGGTATCGTCTACGCCGTTGTCTTTATCCTGTGCCTGGTTTTGGGTATCGTGCCCACGGCCATCTTTGTTTCTGTCATGAGCGGTCTGTGCTGCTATGAGTTTTTCCGTATGACGAGGCTCGATGGCAAGATGGCTAACGAGCGCCTGGGTATCGCTGCCGCCGTGCTCTTTCCGCTCTCGGCGCTGGGCGACTCGCTGCTTTTGAATGCCCTGCTTTTTGCACTGATGCTTGCGGTGGGTATTTGGTATGTCTGGTCGTCGCGTACCCGTATATCCGATGTAGCCGTGACGCTCATGGGCCCCATCTACACCGGTTTTATGCTGTCGGCCATCGTGCTGCTGCGCGATGCCGTGCCCGGTTTTGCCGGCGCCCTGCTTTCGGTGGGTGTTTGCGCGTCTCTCTGGGTCTCCGATTCGTTCGCCTATATCGTGGGTAGCCGTATCGGCAAGCACAAGATGGTCCCCAAGATTTCTCCCAAAAAGAGCTGGGAGGGCTTTTTCGGCGGCATCTTGGGCTCGGTTCTCATCTGGCTTATTTTGTGGGCGACCCATTTCTATAAGCTGAGCTTGCCCTATGCGCTGCTTTGCGGCGTGGTTGTGTCCATCCTGGGCGTTATCGGCGACCTCATCGAGTCACGCATCAAGCGTGGCGTGGGCGTCAAGGATTCCGGCAATCTGATTCCGGGCCATGGCGGCATGCTCGACCGTAGCGACTCGCTTATCTTTGGCTGCATTACCGCGCAGCTGCTTTTGATGATCGGAGGCGTGCTGTAATGGCGTTTCAGACGACGTGCGGCCCCGATGGGCGTCTGCGGGTTGCAATTTTGGGCTGTACGGGCTCTATTGGCACCCAGGCGCTCGATGTTTGCCGTCAGCATGCCGACCGTCTGCAGGTGACGGCGCTTTCCGTTAACTCCAGTACCGCCGAGCTCGTTGCGTTTGCCCGTGAGTTTTCGGTTCCGGCCGTTGCCGTGGCCGACACCACCCACGGTGCGGACGCTGTACTGCAGGAGCTGCCCGAGGGCACCGAGCTCGGTGTTGGTGCGCAGGCGGTTTGTGAGCTCGCGCGTCGCGATGACGTCGACTGTGTGCTTGTTGCTATTGTGGGCGCTGCCGGTCTCGAAGCGAGCCATGCAGCCCTGACCTCGAACAAGCGTCTTGCACTTGCTAACAAGGAGTCCCTCGTTGTCGGCGGTGACCTGCTGATGCCGTTGGCGCAGCCCGGTCAGCTTATTCCAGTCGACTCCGAGCACTCCGCCATCTACCAGTGCTATCTGGGGGAGAATCCGCGCGAGGCTCACTGCATTTGGCTCACTTGCTCGGGTGGTCCGTTCTTTGGCCGTACGCGCGACGAGCTCAATTGCGTGACACGCTCCGATGCGCTGGCACACCCCACGTGGGCCATGGGTGCTAAGATCACCATCGACTCTGCGACCCTCATGAATAAGGGCTTGGAGCGTATCGAGGCGATGCACCTGTTCGGGTGCGATCTCGACTTTATCAACGTGGTCGTTCAGCGCCAGTCAAAGATCCACTCGATGGTCGAGTATGCGGACGGCTCTGTGATGGCACATCTTGGTGCGTCCGACATGCGCATTCCCATCCAGTTCGCGTTCTCGTATCCCGAGCGGTGGGATACCCCAGCGCCTCGAATCGATTTCCGCGAGCTCGGGCAGCTCACCTTCGATGCGGCCGATACGGACACATTCCGCTGCCTCGCGCTGGCCGAGCGTGCCGGCAAGACGGGCGGCACCATGCCATGCGTGCTGAATGCCGCCAACGAAGTTGCCGTCGATGCCTTCCTGCACGATGCCTGTACGTTTACCGATATCGACCGTATCGTGGAATCGTGCATGGATTCACACGATACGCAGGCGGTCGCATCCTTTGAGCAGCTTCGCGATATCGATACGTGGGCTCGTGCCAAGGCCGCCGAGGTGCTCGCTGCAACCCGCTCTTAATCGTAAGGATTGCTTTTCGTTTTATGGATACTGTTCTGAGCGTTCTCTCCTCAGTCTTTTGGGGCCTTTTGATGCTATCCGTCCTCGTGTTTCTGCATGAGGGCGGCCACTTTTTGGCGGCCCGTGCGTGCGGCGTGCGTGTCACCGAGTTTTTCTTGGGCCTGCCGTGCCGCTTCGATATTCATCATACGTCGCGTCGCATCGGTACCAAGTTTGGCGTGACGCCGCTGCTGCTAGGTGGTTATGCCGCAATCTGCGGTATGGACCCGACCGATGTCTCGTGCGCCGACTGTGTGCTTGCGGCGATCTATCGTCATGGTCGCGTTTCGGTTGCAGACCTTTCCGTTGAGCTGGAGCTGTCCGAGGAGGATGTTCTCGAGGCTTGTGCCTTGCTTTTGGGCTGGGGCTCCATTGCGCCTTGGTACGAGGAAGGGGAGAAGCCTTCACCCAGCTACTATCCGGTTAGGTACCAGACGCTGCCGCGCGATGCTGCAGGATATACCACCTTTGACGGCCGCAAGTTCGATCGAGAGCATGCGACTGCCGAGGGCGATGTGTGGGAGCTGCCGGTCGCCGCGTCGGAGTTTCTTGAGCAGGAGCGTTCGCATACCTATCTGGGCCAGGGTTTTCTCAAGCGTGCCTTTATGCTGCTCGCGGGCATTCTCGTCAATATCCTGACGGGCTTTTTGCTGCTTATGAGCATCTACTCTATTGCGGGTGTCACCGTGCCGATGGATACCAACGTGATCGGTCAGGTTGGCGAGGGGTCTATTGCCGCCAAGGCGGGTATCGAGGGCGGCGACGCGATCCTTTCGGTTGACGGAGTATCGTGCTCTACCTGGATGGACGTTTACGATGCCATCGGCAAGGCCGCCGGTAAGGACGATATCGCCATTGAGTATGAGCGCGACGGCAAGCAGCATTCGACCTCGGTTGCGCTCAAAGAGGACGAGCGCCTAGGTGTGTATGCCTCTACGCAGGTGGTCCGTTTAGACCCCATCACGTCGGCTCGCCTTTCGTTCTCCTATGTCGTGCAGACAGCGGAGGGCGTGATGCGCCTGCTCCAGCCGCAGCATACGATGGAGATTCTCGATCAGTCTTCTTCGATCGTGGGCATTAGCGTTATGTCCTCACAGGCTGCTGCTGCCGGCCCTGCCACGTTCCTTTCGTTTGCCGCCCTCATTTCGTTCTCGCTTGGCTTTATGAACCTGCTGCCCATCCCACCACTCGATGGCGGCAAGCTGGTCATCGAGATCATTCAAAAGATTGCTGGCCGCGAGCTTCCGCTCAAGGTCCAGACGATTGTGAGCTATGTGGGCATCGCGCTCTTTGCGCTGCTGTTTGTCTATATGCTTCGTTCCGACGTCCTTCGATTTATCCTGTAGGGGAGTGTTTGGATTGTCTTTATCCCATCCTTTGCCCCGCGAGTTGACGCGCCCCGTGCATGTGGGCGGTGTGCAGATCGGTGGCGGCGCGCCGGTGGTGGTCCAATCCATGACCTGCACCGATACCGCTGACGCCCAGGCAACGCTTGCGCAAGTGTGCGCGTTGGCGCAGGCTGGCTGCGATATCGTGCGTGTGAGCGTGCCCACCGAGGCCGCGCTTGAGGGTTTCCGCACCATCTGTGCCGAGTCTCCGGTGCCGATCGTCGCCGATATTCACTTTAACCATAAGCTCGCCATCGGCGCCGTCGAGGCTGGTGCCGCCAAGCTTCGCATCAATCCCGGCAACATTGGCGATTGGGCTAAGGTCGATGCCGTGATCGATGCTGCGGGCGCCGCTGGGTGCGCGATTCGCATTGGCGTGAACGCCGGCTCGCTTGAGCAGGATATCGCCGAGCGCGATGACCTTACGCAGCCCGAAAAGCTTGTGATGTCGAGCGAGCGTTTCGTCAAACATTTTGAGGATCGCGGCTTTACCAATATCGTGCTTTCCGCCAAGGCTCATAGCGTGTCCACGACGCTTGACACCTATCGTGCCCTGTCGCGCGAAATCCCCCATGTTCCGCTTCATTTGGGCGTGACTGAGGCCGGAACCAAGCTCCAGGGCACCATTAAGAGCTCTGTGGGCCTGGGAATTTTGCTTTCCGAGGGCATTGGCGACACCATGCGCGTCTCGCTCACGGCCGATCCGGTCGAGGAACCGCCGGTCGCCTGGGGTATTCTGCAGTCGCTCGGCCTTCGCCGCCGTGGTCCCGAGATCGTCTCGTGCCCCACGTGCGCTCGCTGCCAGGTTAACCTCATTCCTATCGCCGAGGAGGTCACCGAGCGGCTTAAGAACTACTCCGCGCCGCTTTCGATTGCCGTGATGGGCTGTGCAGTCAATGGCCCCGGCGAGGCCTCTGACGCCGACTTGGGTGTTGCCTGCGGACGAGGTCAGGGCCTGCTCTTTTCGCACGGCCAGATCATTGGTAAAGTAGCTGAGGACCAAATTGTCGACGCGCTAATGGCCGAGGTCGACAAGCTTATTGAGGAGAAATAAATGACTCGAGCAATGTATATGTCTAAGCTTTATGCTCCGACGCTCAAAGAGGATCCGGCCGACGCCGAGCTTGCGAGCCATCGCCTGCTGCTTCGTGCCGGCATGATTCGCAAGGAGGCCGCCGGTCTCTATTCCTATCTGCCGCTTGCTTGGCGCTCGATTCGCAAGATCGAGAACATCGTGCGCGACGAGATGGACGCTGCCGGCGCCCAGGAGCTCATGATGCCCATCATGGTCGATGCCGAGCTGTGGCGCGAGTCCGGCCGTATCGATGCCTATGGCAAGGAGCTCGTGCGCTTTGATGACCGCCACGGACGCGAGTTCGTGCTTGGTCCCACGCACGAGGAGACCGTGACTGCTCTGGTGCGCAACGAGCTGCGTTCCTACAAGCAGCTGCCGGTGAATCTCTATCACATCCAGGATAAATTCCGCGACGAGTTCCGTCCCCGCTTTGGCCTGATGCGCGGCCGCGAGTTCATCATGAAGGACGCCTACAGCTTCTCTGCCACGCAGGAGAGTCTGCAGGAGGAGTACGACAAGATGAAGCAGGCCTACGCTAACATCTGCGAGCGCTGCTATATCAAGGCCCTGCCCGTTGTTGCCGACTCCGGTGAGATCGGCGGCGATACCTCCGTCGAGTACATGGCGCTGGCCGACGCCGGTGAGGCTTCGCTGGTCTACTGCGACGATTGCGGCTTTGCTGCCGATGACGAGGCTGCAAGCACCAAGGTCGTCGTGACTGAGGGCCCCGGCGACGGTACGCTCACCAAGGTCGAGACTCCGGGCATGGGCACTATCGAGGCCGTCGCCAAGTTCTTCGGCTTCCCCGAGAACGGCACGCGCAAGTCCCTGGCGTTGATCGATGCCGAGGGTAAGCCCGTCGTGGCCATCGTCCCGGGCGATCATGAGCTCAACGACTGCAAGGCCGAGCATGTCTTTGGCAAGGGCTATCGCATGATGACCGACGAGGAGCTCCAGACTTACGGTCTGCATAAGGGCTTTATCGGACCGGTTAACCTGCCCGATGGTATTCGTCTGGTCTGCGACGAGAGCCTGCGCGAGTCCAAGCAGTGGGCTTGCGGTGCCAACGAGGTCGATTATCACTTTACCGGCGCCTGCCCCGAGCGCGACTTTACCGTCGATGAGTGGGCCGACCTGGTCACCGTCGTTGCCGGCGATCCCTGCCCGCACTGCGGCAAGCCGCTCTCTGCTGCCCGCGGCATCGAGGTCTCTCAGGTCTTCCAACTGGGTACCAAGTATTCCGAGGCCATGGGTGCCACCTTTATGGATGAGGACGGCAAGGAAAAACCGCTGATCATGGGTTGCTACGGCGTGGGCGTGTCCCGCTCGCTCGCTGCCGTCGTGGAGCAGCACAATGACGAGCACGGCATCGTCTGGCCGGTCTCTGTCGCTCCGTACGAGGTCGCGGTGATTCCGCTCGATCCCAAGAAGGAGGAGTGCGCGACCGTCTGCGACCAAATCGTCGAGGGCTTGTGTGCCGAGGGTATCGAGGTTGTCGTGGATGACCGCGACGAGCGCCCCGGCTTTAAGTTTGCGGACAACGACCTTATGGGCTTCCCGTATCAGGTCGTTCTGGGCAAGCGCGGCCTCAAGAATGGCACGGTGGAGCTCAAGGACCGTGCTACCGGCGAGCGTGAGGACGTGGCGATTGACGAGGTCGTCGCCAAGGTTGCCGAGCTGGTGAAGGCTGCCCGTCGCTAATCGACGTTTCTGCTATTAGATGCAATTACAGGACTGCCCCGTATCTCTCTTAGGATGAGAAGCGGGGCAGTCCTTTTTGTTGCGTGAATCAGCTCGACGGGTAACAGAAAACCCCACAGCCCAAATGAGCTGCGGGGTTTTCTTTGTGCCTCCGATGCGAAGCGAATCGCTCAGATATTACTGATAATCGACGACGTCGATCCAGTTCTTCAGGAACTCATCGTTCACGTTGCGCTTACGAGCGAGCTCGGATGCGGCGACGATGCTCGTCCACTGACGCACGACCTGCATGGGCATGTCGGCGCGGTCGCAGTAGAGCTCCAGGTAGGCCTCGGCCTGATCCTTGCTGTTGAGGGCAAAGAGCAGGTAGGTGGTGGCAACGTCGGCAGCAGGGGAGCCCTGGGTGGCGTGTGCCCAGTCGCAGACGTACAGCTGGCCATCGTCGCCGACGATGACGTTGGAAGGGTTGAAGTCGCCGTGGCAGACCTTGAACTCCTTGGTCATGCCGTCCAGACGCTCCTGAAGGTTGTAGCGCGTGGTGGCATTGAGCTGATCAAGGCTGTCGATCATGCGGGCGAACTTGTCGCGCTGACGGTTAAGCAGCGGGGAGGTGTAGCCGTGGATCTCGATCTGGAGGTCGACGAACATCTCGAGGTACTCACCAAAGCGCTGGGGCTCGGCAGTCATCTTCTCGGCAAGGGTAGTGCCCGGAACCTTCTCGGTCACGAGCGCCCAGCCGTTGGCGTTCTCGAGCTGGGAAACCTCGAGAGCCTTGGGGCTGCGGATGCCGCACTCATTGATGCGGGCAAGATTCAAAGCCTCGTTGAACACGTCGGAGACGGGCTTGGTCTCGTTAAAGACCTTGACGATCTTGTCGCCCAGGTCGTAAACGACCTTGTTGCCACGGCGGACGAGCTCGGTCTTGGAATCGGGTAGCAGCATGGTTGCATCCTTTCAACGATGCGATAGAAGCGACGGCGGGGGTGTGTGAAACACCCGTGCACCCCCGCCGTTAAAAACCGTGCTAAAACTAGCAGACGGCGTAATCCTGAGGCTCTCGGCCGTAGTAGGCGTCCAGGTAGAGCTCCTTGATCTCGCTCATGAGCGGGTAGCGCGGGTTAGCGCCGGTGCACTGGTCGTTGAATGCCTGCTCGGTCATCTCGTCGAGGGTGTCGAGGAAGTACTTCTCGTCAACGCCGTACTCAGCGATGGTGTGCTTGACACCGATGAAGTCGCAGAGCTCGGTGAGCTTGGTGATGAAGTTCTCGAAGACCTCACGGTCGTCCTTGCCGTCGATGCCGCAGTAACGAGCCATCTCGGCGTAGTTGTGCAGCGCGTTGGGGTAAGGATACTGAGAGAAGGTTCCCATCTTGACAGGAGCCTCGGCGGCGTTGTAACGCATGACGCGGGTCAGGATGACTGCGTTTGCGAGGCCGTGGGGCAGATGGTGGAAAGCGCCGAGCTTGTGGGCCATGGAGTGGTTGAGGCCCAGGAAGGCGTTACCGAATGCCATACCGGCCATGCAGGATGCGTTGTGCATCTCCTCGCGAGCGTGCGGATCCTTGGCACCGTTGGTGAAGGAGCTCGGGAGGTTCTCGAAGACGAGCTTTGCGGCGCGCTCGGAGAGGCCCTTGGTGTAATCGGAAGCCATGATGGAGACGTAGGACTCGATGGCGTGGGTCATGACGTCAATACCGGAAGCTGCGGTGAGGCCCTTCGGGGCGGTCATGCAGTTGTCGGCGTCGACGATAGCCATGTTGGGGAGCAGCGCGTAGTCGGCGAGCGGCCACTTGATGCCGGTCTCCTTGTCGGTGATGATGGCGAACGGCGTGCACTCGGAGCCAGTGCCCGAAGAGGTCGGGACGGCGACGAAGTAAGCCTTCTTGCCCATCTCGGGGAAGGTGAAGATACGCTTGCGGATGTCCATGAAGTCCATGGCCATGTCCTCGAAGTTCGCCTCGGGGTGCTCGTACATCATCCACATGATCTTGCCGGCGTCCATTGCGGAACCGCCGCCGACGGCGATGATGACATCCGGCTCGAAGAGCGTCATCTGCTTGGCGCCGCGACGTGCGCACTGCAGGGAGGGATCGGGCTCAACGTCGTAGAAGCAGTCGTGAGCGATGCCCATCTCATCGAGCTTGGCCTCGATGGCACGCGTGTTGCCATTCTTGAAGAGGAACTGGTCGGTAACGATGAAGGCGCGCTTCTTGCCCATTACGGTGCCGAGCTCGTCGAGTGCGACGGGCGTGCAGCCCTTCTTGAAGTAGACCTTCTCGGGTGCGCGGAACCACAGCATGTTCTCGCGGCGCTCTGCCACGGTCTTGACGTTGATCAAGTGCTTCACCCCAACGTTCTCGGAGACGGAGTTGCCACCCCAGGAGCCGCAGCCCAGGGTTAGAGACGGCTTCATGCCGAAGTTGTAGAGGTCACCGATGCCGCCGTGCGAGGACGGGGTGTTGATGACGATGCGGCAGGCCTTCATGACGTGCTGGAACTTAGCGATCTTCTCGCTCTGTGCCGGGTGCACGTAGAGAGAGGCGGTGTGGCCCGGGCCACCTGCGAGGACGAGGTGCTCTGCCTTGTCAACGGCCTCCTGGAAGTCCTTGGCGTGATACATAGCGAGGACCGGGGAGAGCTTCTCGTGGGAGAACTCTTCCTTCTCGGGATCGGTGGAGGTGACCTCGGCGATCAGGATCTTGGTCTTGGCGGGAACCTCGATGCCGGCGAGCTCGGCGATCTTGGCGGCAGCCATGCCGGGGATGCGGTGATCGAGTGCGCCGTTCTTGAACATGGCGGCACGCAGGGCGTCCATCTCGGCACCCTGCTTGACGAAGTAGCAGCCGCGACGCTGGAACTCAGCCTTGACATCCTTGTAGATGGAGTCGAGGACGGTGACGGACTGCTCGGAAGCGCAGATCATGCCGTTGTCGAACGTCTTGGAGTGGATGATGGAGTTGACGGCGAGCTTGATGTCCGCGGTATCGTCGATGATGACCGGGGTGTTGCCGGCGCCGACGCCGAGTGCGGGCTTACCGGAGGAGTAAGCAGCCTTGACCATGCCCGGGCCACCGGTTGCGAGAATGATGTCGACGTCGCGCATGACCATGTTGGTCAGCTCGATGGACGGCTTGTCGACCCAGCCGATGATGCCCTCAGGAGCACCGGCCTTGACAGCTGCGTCGAGAACGAGCTTGGCGGCGGCGATGGTGCACTTGGCGGCTGCCGGGTGCGGGGAGATGATGATGGCGTTACGGGTCTTCAGGCAGATGAGCGTCTTGAAGATGGCCGTGGAGGTCGGGTTGGTGGTCGGGATGACAGCGCCAACGATACCGATCGGCTCGGCGACCTTGGTGATGCCGTAAGCGTCGTCGCGCTCGATGACACCGCAGGTCTTGGTGTTCTTGTAAGCGTTGTAGATGTACTCAGCGGCGTAGTGGTTCTTGATGACCTTGTCCTCGAGAACGCCACGGCCTGTCTCCTCGATGGCGAGCTTGGCCAAAGGAATACGAGCCTTGTTGGCGGCCATAGCAGCCTCGTAGAAGATCTTGTCTACCTGCTCCTGAGTGTACTCAGCGAATTTAGCCTGGGCCTCACGCATAGATTTGAGTTTGGCCTCAAGCGCCTCCACGTTGTCCACGATGGCGGGAGTAGTGTTTTCCGGTGACTTTTTCACCATTTGTGTCTCCTTGCGATCGGAGATTTACCCTACAAGATGCATGATAGCAAGAAATAATTCGGTGAACGGGCAGATTCCCGTAAAAGACAAACTAAAACGCTTCAATCAAATGAACCGTTTCAACTAAATCTATCTGCCTTGCGTATCGCCCCGCTCATTGGGGACAGACTTACATGAGTGCTTTCACTCATTTGGGACAGACATCGATTTGCCATTTTGCCGTTCTGGGCCTGTTATTGCCGCTCATTGGATATAAATAGGTTACAGGCTCAGCATTTTGACAATCGCTATTCGCGGGTCGCGGTTGAGTCGGACACGCAGGCAGTGCAGCTGCTCGATTATATCCATCTCAATCCCGTGAAAGGTGCGCTCGACTCACTTGAGGCGTACCGCTGGTCAAGTTACAAGGCATATCAGCTGGGCTACGATCCCTTTGATATTTGTGATGCGGCCCCTATGCTCGATATTGTCGGAGGTTCCCGTTGCTATTGCGAGCATATCGAGGAAGTTGCCGGGCGCATCTGGTCAGAGGAGATTCTTCCACGCCGACGGATCCTCGATGAGGATGCTCTTTCCGTTGCGCGCGAAGTCCTTCCGAGCATAGATCCTGCGCTGCTCAAGGCCCTGCCACGCCCCGATCGTGATGCGTGTCTGCTGAGGCTCAGGCGGGCACATCTCACGGTCAAGCAAATTGCCCGTATCACCGGCATCGGCGCTACAAGCGTGACCAAGGCCACCGTAGGCTGGAGGGAGGCTGCGTGAGGCAGGGGCCGAACCGCTGCCGGCATGCGTAATGTCTGTCCCAAATGCGTGAAAACACTCATGTAAGTCTGTCCCCAATGAGTGCAAAAAGGCGCCCTCATTGGGGAGGGCGCCTTTGGTAAGTTCTATGTGAACGCGAGGTCTTTGACCCGGAGAGTCCGAGGTACTTGTTGGTAAGACCTTATTTACGAGCGCGCAACCTTGCCGGACTTGAGGCAGGTGGAGCAAACGTTCATCTTGCGACGGTGACCATCGACGACGACGTAAACGCGCTGGATGTTGGGGCGGAACTTACGGTTGGTGACGCGGTGAGAGTGGCTGATGGAGCGACCGGCAACGGGGTGCTTACCGCAAACTTCGCAAACTTTGGACATAACTGACCCTCCTTGGGCGACAAACGAACATGTCGCGTTAACAAACAAGCCTGAACTATAGCACAGAAGTCGCTCCCTGTGCGCAATCTACACAGAGATATTCCTCTTTTGGCGATAGTGCTCACGCCACGGCCCTGGACGTAGATCCGATTTGCGTGCAGCAGAGGGGATTATGCCAGCTCGTGCGTGCGTTTTCAAGCTCGTCCCACAAATATATAGGTTTATTGAGCTTTGGGCTCCGTTTACGGATTGCTCTGTATTTATGCTCGCAATTAAGCTCGAGGTTGGCTACACTATCCCATGACCATTAAAGGGGTACGAGATACCCACATGGAATTACATAGCTGCCCAAAGAGCAGCCCTTCCTGTGGGTGTCTGGTCCGCTTTAAGCGGTCGGGCATCTATTTTTTTGACTGTGTCAGCAGTCAAGACATGTGAGGAAGGAGATCGATGGGCACGACTTCCCCCAAGGCGGTCATCATGGACGAGACCGCCGTCAATCGAGCGATGACCCGCATCGCGCACGAGATTCTCGAGCGCAACGAGGGCTGTGAAGACCTCGCTCTGGTCGGCATCGTCACGCGCGGCGACCTTCTGGCAAAGAAGCTCGCCGAGGAGATCAAGGAGATCGAGGGCGTCGACGTTCCGCTCGGCAGCCTCGACATCAGCTTCTACCGCGATGACTATGCGACCAATTTCGCTCCCGCGATCCACGCCACCAACATTCCCTTTAGCGTCGACGGCAAGCGCGTCGTGCTGGTGGACGACATCCTGTATACGGGCCGTACCATTCGCGCCGCTCTCGACGCCGTCATGGACCTGGGCCGTCCGAACCGCATTGAGCTGGCTGTCCTCGTTGACCGCGGCCACCGCGAGCTCCCCATCTCGCCGGACTTTGTCGGCAAGAACGTTCCCTCGTCGCATGAGGAGAACGTGCACCTATATATGAAGGAAGTCGACGGCCACACCGCCGTCGAGATTAACGACGTCGCGCCGGGTTCCCACGTGGGCTCCGCGCCGCTGGGAGGTGAGTAGTACCGTGGCGTTCAACCATAAGCACCTGATCGACATTACCGAGTACTCCGAAGAGGACATCAAGCTCATCCTCGAGACCGCCAAGGCGTTCTCCGAGGTTAACGAGCGTGCGATCAAGAAGGTCCCCACGCTCAAGGGCAAGACCATCGTCAACATGTTCAACGAGCCCTCGACGCGCACCCGTAGCTCCTTCGAGCTCGCCGAGAAGCGTCTTTCGGCCGACAGCCTCAACTTTGGCGGCTCCTCGACCTCCACGGTCAAGGGCGAGAGCCTCGTCGATACCGTCGAGACCCTCAACGCCTATAAGATCGACTGCATCGTTGTGCGCGACAAGCACGCCGGCGCTCCCTACATCGTCACGCAGAACTCGCCCGCGAGCGTCATCTGCGCCGGTGACGGCAAGCACAACCACCCCACGCAGGCCCTGCTCGACCTGTACACCATCTGGGAGCACAAGGGTGACTTCCACGGTCTGAAGGTCGCCGTCGTCGGCGATATCGCGCACTCCCGCGTCTGCGGCTCGCTGATCCCCGCCCTTAAGATCATGGGCTGCGAGACCTACGCCGTCGCCCCCGGCACGCTGCTGCCGCCGGCGCCCGAGGTCCTGGGCTGCGACCACGTGACGAGCGACCTCGATTCCGTCCTGCCCGAGCTGGACGTCGTCTACATGCTGCGCGTGCAGCAGGAGCGCCTCGAGGGTGCCCCGTTCCCCACGATTCGCGAGTACCACAAGCTCTTCGGCCTGACCAAGGACCGCGAGAAGCTCATGAAGCCCGACGCGATCATCTGCCACCCGGGCCCCATCAACCGCGGTGTCGAGTTCGACTCCTATATGGCCGACCACCCGCAACGCTCCGTCATCCTGGAGCAGGTCTACGCCGGTATCTGCGTGCGTATGGCTATCCTGTATCTGCTGCTTGGAGGTGCCGATAATGGCCTTGCTTCTTAAGAATGCCCACGTCGTCGACCCGTCCGTCGAGCTTGACGGTGTCGTTGACGTCCTGATTGACGGCGACAAGATCGCCGAGGTCGGCGAGAATCTCGCCGTCGAGGGAGCCGAGGTCCGCGATCTTTCCGGCAAGTACCTCGTCCCTGGCCTGGTGGATATGCACGTTCACCTTCGCGAGCCCGGCTACGAGGTCAAAGAGGACATCGAGAGCGGCACCCGCGCAGCTGCCAAGGGCGGCTTTACCGGCGTGTGCGCCATGCCCAACACCGATCCCGTCACCGATAACGGCACCGTCGTGGAGTTCGTCAAGTCCCGTGCTGCCGAGGTCGGTCACTGCCGCGTCTATCCGTCGGGCGCCATGACCCGCGGTCTTAAGGGCGAGGCCATGTCCGAGATGGGCGATATGGTCGCCCACGGCGCCGTCGCCTTCACCGACGACGGTCGCGGCGTGCAGGGCGCGGGCATGCTCCGTCGTTGCATGGACTACGGCAAGATGTTCGGCAAGGTCTTTATGAGCCACTGCCAGGACGAGGATCTGGTCGGCCACGGCCAGATCAACGAGGGCAAGGTCTCGACCCGTCTGGCTCTCGAGGGTTGGCCGGCTGCCGGCGAGGAGCTCCAGATCGCCCGCGACATCGAGATCGCCAAGCTGACTGGTGCCAAGCTGCACATCCAGCACATCTCCACCGCCCATGGTCTGGAGATCGTGCGTGCCGGTAAGGCCGCTGGCGTTCAGGTTACCTGCGAGGCCACCCCGCACCACATGTTCCTGACCGAGAACGACCTGGACGAGACCTACAACACTTCGCTCAAGGTCAACCCGCCGCTGCGTACCGAGGAGGATGCCGAGGCCATTCGTCAGGGCGTCATCGACGGCACCGTCGACGTTATCGTCACCGATCACGCTCCCCACACCCCGTGGGAGAAGGCCCGCGAGTTCGAGCTTGCGCCCTTTGGCATGATCGGCCTCGAGACCTCGCTGTCGCTCGTACTCACCGAGCTGGTCAACACGGGCAAGATGAGCATGGGCCGTATGGTCGAGCTCATGGCCATCAAGCCGCGTGAGATCCTGGGCCTCGACCAGGTTCAGGTCAAGGCGGGCTCCGTTGCCGACCTGACCGTGTTCGACGCGTCCGCCACCTGGACGGTTGGCGAGGACGGTTACGAGTCGCGCGCCGAGAACTCCGGTTTTGCCGGCCGCACGCTCACCGGTCGTGCCACCGATGTGTTTGTCGGCGGTAAGCAGACGCTTGCCGACGGCTGCATCTGCTAGCATAGCCTTATCGCTTTTGTGCGCGGCGCCCTTGCGGTGCCGCGCTTTCTGTTCGTTTTGACCATGCAACCGCATGGGGGATTGGAGCGTCTATGCCCACACCTTCCACTGCACGCATGCACGACTTCGAGGTCGTCTCGAACCAGGAGATCGCCGATGGCATCTTCTCGCTCGTCATCTCGGCCCCCAAGCTTGCAAGTGCGCTCAAGCCCGGTCAGTTTGTGAACATCGCCGTACCCGGCGATGCGTCCTCGCTGCTTCGCGTGCCCCTGAGCTACTACCGCGTCGACGCCGAGGCCGGCACCGTCGAGCTGTGGTACGCCGTCGTGGGCGACGATACCCGTCGTTTGTCCCAGATGGGCCCTGGCTCCACCTCTAACCTGCTGGGCCCCGGTGGCCGTGGCTGGATGGTACCCGAGGGCACCAGGAAGGCCCTGCTCGTCGCCGGTGGCATCGGCGTTCCGCCTGTGCTGTGTCTTGCCGGTATGCTTGCCGAGCAGGGCGTGGATGTTGACGTGTGCCTGGGCTTTGGCACCGCTTCCAAGGCCGTGGGTGTCGATGAGTTCCGCGCGCTGGGCGCCACGGTCAACGTTTGCACCGACGACGGCTCGCTCGGCTCGCACGGTTTTTGCACCGATCCTGCCGCCGAGCTGCTCGGCGAGGGCGGCTACGACTACGTCGCCAGCTGCGGCCCCGCTGTCATGATGAAGAAAGTCGCCGCCGCTGCCGCCGAGGCCGGTGCGTACTGCGAGGTGTCGCTTGAGCGCATGATGAGCTGTGGCTTTGGCGCCTGCAACACCTGCAATGTCGAGACGGTCGACGGTATGAAGGGCGCTTGCATGTGCGGCCCCGTGTTCGATGCTTCCAAGGTGGTGGTCTTCTAGTGGGTACCGTGAACATGGCCGTCGATTTCGGCGGCGTCAAGATGCAAAACCCCATCAACACCGCAGCCGGTACCTTTGGCTACGGCTGGCAGTTCCAGAACTTCTTTGATGTTTCCCAACTGGGCGCCATCACCACCAAGGGTTGCGCAGCCGAGCCCTGGCCCGGTAACCCCGCGCCCCGCATGGCCGAGATCCCCGGCGGTATGATCAACTCCGTGGGCCTTCAGAACCCCGGCGTGGCCGCCTTTGCTCGCGAGTCCGGTCCGTGGCTCGAGCAGCTCTCCAAGGACGGCTGCCAGGTCATCTGTCAGGTTGCCGGCCACTCCGTTGACGAGTTTGTCCGCGCACTCGAGATGTATGTCGAGCTGTGCCCCTGGGCTGCCGGCTACGAGATCAACGTGAGCTGCCCCAATATCGCCGCCGGCGGTGCCGCCATGGGCTCCACGCCCGAGGGCGCCTCTTCCGTTATGGCTGCCTGCCGCAAGGTGACCGATAAGCCGCTGTTCGTGAAGATGGCGCCGGTCAACGTCGCCGAGATCGCCAAGGCCCTCGAGGCTGCCGGCGCCGACGGCCTTTCGGTCATCAACTCCATTCAGGGCATGGCCATCGACGTCCATACCCGCAAGTCCCGCGTGGCCAAGCCCAAGGGCGGCCTTTCGGGCCCGCTGTGCCACCACATCGCCGTGCGCATGGTCTGGGAGGTTGCCCAGGCCGTCAATATCCCCATCAACGGTGTCGGCGGTGTCATGACCGGTGAGGATGCGGCTGAGTTTATCCTGGCCGGTGCCACCTGCGTGTCGGTCGGCATGGCCAACTTCGTCGATCCGTGCGCTTCGCTCAAGATCGCGCATGAGCTCGAGGCCTGGGCCGAGTCCCAGGGCGTAAAGGACATCAACGAGCTGGTAGGTGCTTTCGAATGCTAGAGACCGATGCCCGCGACCGCGTAATCGTCGCCCTCGACTGCGATCGTGAACGTTCGCTCGAGCTCGCCCACGAGCTTTCGGGCCATGCCGCCTGGCTCAAGGTTGGCATGACGCTCTATTACGCTGAGGGCCCCGAGATCGTCAAGACCTTTAAGGACCTGGGCTTTAAGGTCTTCCTTGACCTTAAGTTCCATGATATTCCGCATCAGGTTCGCGGTGCCGCCCGTTCGGCCTCGCTTGCCGGTGCCGACCTGCTCTCGGTTCACGGCTTGGGTTCGGGCGCCATGCTCGCTGCCTGCCGCGAGGGTGCCGAGGAGGCGCGCGAGGACCGCGCCAAGCTCGTCGCCATCACCGTGCTCACGAGCATGAATCAGGATGCCTTGAGCGAGATCGGCGTCGAGTCGCCCGTGGCCGAGGAGGCCGCCCGCCTGGCAAAGCTCGCTCAGGCCAACGGCATCGATGGCATCGTGTGCTCGCCGATGGAGGCTCACGACATGCGTGAGCTGCTGGGCCCTGATGCCCTGATCGTGACTCCGGGTGTGCGTCCGGTGGGTGCCGCCTTAGGTGACCAGTCCCGCGTGGCGACGCCTTCCCAGGCTATCGAGCGTGGCGCAAGCCACATTGTGGTGGGCCGTCCCATCACCGGTGCCGACGATCCGGTTGCCGCCTTTGACGCCATCGTCGCTGAGCTGGTCGAAAACGTCGCGTAAAAGATTCCCCTAAGTCACCACTTTTGGGTCTCATTAGCACAAAATAGCCCCTGTGCCTGCGTAATCTTTCCCATCCTTTGTGTGGAATCGCAGGTCAGGGGCTTAACTTTGGGCGCAGTATATTGCACTTTTTGCGGGTATCGTCTAACCTATGGAGCCGCGATTGGGCATTTTGTACGTTCTACGTGCTAAAATGCCAATTATTGAATCAGATATAACCCAACTATTTGGAGGTACGAATGGCACTCCCTCAGCTTACCGATGAGCAGCGCAAGCAGGCTCTTGAGAAGGCTGCTGCCGCACGTCACGCCCGCGCTGAGCTTCGCGAGCAGATCAAGAAGGGCGAGAAGTCCCTCGAGTCCGTGCTCAACTCCGATGACCCCATCGCTTCCCGCATGAAGGTTTCCACCCTCATCGAGTCTCTTCCTGGTTATGGCAAGGCCAAGGCCGCCAAGATCATGGAGGAGCTCGGTATCTCCGCTACCCGTCGCGTCCAGGGCCTCGGCGTCCGTCAGCGCGAGCAGCTCCTCGAGCAGCTGACCAAATAAGTGAGCGCTCAGGATTCCAAGCTCTTTGTGATTTCTGGACCGTCAGGCGCAGGCAAGGGTACGCTCGTCACTCGTGTGCGCGAGCGCCGCTCGAACCTGGGCCTGACGGTTTCGGCTACCACGCGAGCACCACGCAAAGGTGAGGCCGACGGCGTCAACTACTTTTTTCTGACGCGCGAGGAGTTCGACCGCCGCGTGGCAAACGGTGAGTTTGTTGAGTGGGCCGAGGTCCACGGTAACTGCTACGGCACATTGGTGAGCGAGGTTCAGTCCAAGCTCGCCTCTGGTTCGTCTCTCATCTTGGAGATCGATGTCCAGGGTGCCCTGCAGGTCAAGGAGCGTTTCCCCGAGGCCGTGCTGATCTTTATCAAGCCACCTTCGCTCGAGGTGCTTCGCGAGCGTCTAGTCGGTCGCGGTACCGAGACGCCCGAGACGATTGAGCTGCGTATGGCAAACGCCGCCGATGAGCTTGCCCTTGCCGACCGCTACGACGAAGTCGTGGTAAATGACGATCTCGACCGCGCGACCGATGAGCTCGTTCGCGTTCTCGATATGCATGAAAGGATCTGAGGTCCGTGTCCGTTGTAAAGCCTTGCATTGACGATCTTCTGGAGAAGACCGATCACAACCGCTTCCTGCTCGCTTCGCTTGCCTCCAAGCGCGCCTGCGACATCAATAGCATGCTGCGTGGCCAGCACAACCGCGTGCTTGCCGTCCAGGATGTCGATGACATCACCATCGGGCTTTCCGGTGCCGACACCATCTCGATGGCTATGGACGAGATTGTCGACGGCGACATCTCTTACGACGAGGCCCGTTACGAGAAGGCGCTCGGCCACAAGGTTGCTGAAGCCTAAATGGCGGCTCGCGTCTGCCTGGTCCACTATCACGAGGTTGGACTTAAGGGTAAGAACCGCGCACATTTTGAGCATATCCTCATGGATAACATCAAGGCGGCCTTGGCCGCCTTTTCCGTGAATGCCGTGTCTCGAATTTCCGGTTATATCCTCGTGACCTTTAACGAGCATCAGGCCGACGAGGCGGCTCGTGTCATTCGCACCGTTCCCGGCGTTGCTCGCGTGTCTTTGGCGTATCACACCAATCGCGACCCTCAGGAGTACTGTGCCGCCGCCGTGAAGGCGCTGCGTGAGTTTGGCCCCTTCGATTCGTTTAAGGTGCACGCCAAGCGCTCCAATACCGACTACGAGCTCACCTCGATTGATATCAATCGACAGGTTGGCGAGGTGCTGTGCGAGGCGTTCCCCGATAAAAAGGTTCAAATGCACGATCCCGACGCGATGGTTCACGTGCTGGTTGTTCAGGGTAGCGTTTATGTGTACGCGCGCTCCGAGCGCGGTGTGGGCGGTCTGCCGGTGGGCTCTGCCGGTAAGGTCGTGACCCTGCTGTCATCGGGTATCGACTCGCCGGTGGCGACCTGGATGCTCGCGCGACGCGGAGCCGTGTGCGTGCCGGTGCATTTTTCCGGTCGTCCGCAGACGCCAGATACCAGCGAGTATCTAGTGCAGGACATCATTCGCGCCCTTGAGCCGGGTGTCCAGATCGGCCGTCTGTATGTTGTGCCGTTTGGCGACTGCCAGCGCGAGATTTCGGTGACCTGTCCCAGCAACCTGCGCGTGATCATGTATCGCCGCATTATGTATTCGGTTGCCGAGCGCATTGCACACATCGAGGGCGCCAAGGCTATCGTGACGGGCGAATCGCTTGGGCAGGTTGCCTCCCAAACGCTTGAGAACATCATGGCCGTCAACGAGGCCGTGAAGATCCCCGTGTTCCGCCCTCTCATCGGTTCGGACAAGCAGGAGATCATCGCGCGCGCCGAGGAGATCGGTACGTTTGATATCTCGACTGAGGCCGCTCCCGACTGCTGCACGCTGTTTATGCCGCGCCGTCCCGAGACGCACGCTAAACTCGATGCCGTGCATGAGGCCTGGGAGTTGTTCGATCACGAGGAGATGATTGAGCGCCTGCTCAAGCAGACCGAGTACATCGACTTCGAGAGCAACACGTATAAGGCCCCTAAGACCTTAAAACGCAAACATTCGGAGCTTGCTCCGCGTGAGATTTACCAAGATCACGAGTAATGTTGTGCATAGACCGACGATGCGCCTGCATCGTCGGTCTTTTGCTATCTGGGCATTTTGCGGCTAAGTGTTCATTTGCTGACGTGTGCCTGAATAAATGGACAGATTTGTGCAAGGTTTTGGTCGGTTTTTGGTTTGACCGCTAAAACCGGTTTTGGAGCGTGGCTGTTGCAGGGCTCCTTTCCTGACACGATGGTGTTGGGAGGTTTTGCTATGGCGCAGCGCGAACAACACGAACGGGTCAAACGGATGGACCGCTTGGCGGACAAGCTGCTCGGTCATAAGGCAGTGGTGATGGCGATACTGGTCGTCATTGCGATGGCGAGCGGCTTGGCGATGGCGAACCTTGGCGGCGGTGCCGGCGGTGTGTCGTTTGAGCGCACTGACGGTACGG